>ENA-OWNQ01000092-OWNQ01000092.1-gut-metagenome-genome-assembly--contig:-NODE-92-length-79032-cov-26.518004_pt1 | contig 79032 bp, 73 predicted proteins | sample MGYA00248252_ERZ651782 | MGnify/ENA primary metagenome ERZ651782 (study PRJEB26908, sample SAMEA4031705) | gut metagenome | biome: gut; feature: normal infant; material: stool | place: China | collected 2015... | reverse complement strand
GAGCCTCTTGTCGGATTCGAACCAACGACCCCGAGATTACAAATCACGTGCTCTGGCCAACTGAGCTAAAGAGGCAAACTTACTAAAAAATGCAACCGTCACGTTCTAACGCGAGCGAAACGGCTGCAAATTTAGTTATTTATTTCTTTCCCGCAAAATATTTGGGATTTTTTTATTTGCTACGTTGCTTTTCCTTGTATTTAACCAGCTGTTTTCCGAGTGCTTCCACATCTAAATCAATTGCTTCTTCAAATGTATCGCATACTTTGCTTGCATAAAACTCTCCATTTGGGATCAATATTTTAATGCCCGCTTCCTTGTTTTCAGCAACTTCTGGTTTAACTACCTTTAATGACACCTCTACTTTCTTTATATCTTCGTAATATTTTTCCAACTTGGACACTTTCTTCTGAATAAATGCCTGCAATTGCTCTGACGCATCAAAGTGAATTGATTGAATTCTAACATCCATACTTACCTCCTTTTTTTTTAAGCTCTTGGATGAGCTTGTTTATACACTTTTTTAAGTTCTTCAAATGTGGCATGTGTGTAGATCTCGGTAGTTGTTATACTCTCGTGACCCAAAAGTTCTTTTACCGCCCCCAGCTCTGCTTCATTATTCAGCATTGTGGTAGCAAAAGTATGCCTCAACACGTGAGGACTCTTTTTCTTCAACGTCGCCACCTTTGACAGGTTCCGTTTCACTAAATTATAGACTAGATTCTTGTAAAGCCGTTCACCATTCTCTCTAATAAAGAAAGCTTCCGACCTTTCCGGAATCGTTTCGTTTCTTACATTAATATATTCAAGCATCAGCTCCTGCAGTTCGTCACCGAACGGAATCAGCCGTTGCTTGTTTCTTTTCCCGGTCACTTTCAGAAGAGAAGCCGAAAAATCCACATCCTTATTATCCAGACCTATCAATTCCGAAAGTCTCATGCCGGTAGCATAAAACACTTCAATAATCAACCGATCCCGACAGCCTTTAAATCCTTCACCAAAGTCCGTCTCATCCAATAACCGATTCATTTCGTTTTCTTTTAAGAACACAGGCAACGGCTTTTTGTTTTTAGGTCCTTTTATTTTACGCAAAGGATCTATAGTCGTTTCTCCCTGCCTCAAGAGATACTTGTAAAACGTTCGGAGCGAACTTAGCTTACGATTTACAGAAGTTGAGGTATACCCTTTATCCATCAATGAAACAATCCATTCACGAATCAGTTCCGCCTCGACCTCTAACGGATTAAATTTTCCATACTCTTCCTGAGCAAACTCCTGCAGTTGCTTTATATCTTCACCGTACGCAAGAACGGTTTTTTCAGAATAGTTCCGCTCATACTGGAGATAATCAAGAAAAGATTCTATCAACATAATATCGCTACATCTATAATTCTGCAACGAATGTATGAAAAGAATTCAATAATTCAAAGGAAATTACGAATTATTAATCTTCTACTTGCTGAAGTTGTTGTACGTAAACTGCGCGTTCTTTCTTAAGTCTTTTAGTTACAGACGGTTTATCAAACTGTTGTCTGCTTCTCAACTCTTTTACAATGCCAGTCTTTTCAAATTTTCTTTTGAACTTCTTCAGCGCTTTTTCAATGTTTTCGCCTTCTTTTACAGGTACTACAATCATTTTGTTACTATTAATATGTTATGATTAAAAAATTCTGCAGTCAAATTGCGCCGCAAAATTACACATACTTTCTTTATTCACAAAACTTTCGGCAAATATTTCTCAAAAACTATTCATAAACAAGTTATTAAATGCAGAAAGTTAGTACCTTTGAAACACTTACATGTCTATAATAATATAATAAAGTATGAAACAGAGCATAAAAGAGCGAGTGCATGCACTGCGCATGACCTTTCATCCCAATTCTATCAAAGCGTTCATTATTCCCAGCACCGACCCTCATCTTAGTGAATATGTGGCTCCCCACTGGATGTCACGGGAGTGGATTTCCGGTTTTACTGGTTCTGCCGGAACAGCGGTTATCCTGATGGATAAAGCAGGATTATGGACCGACTCACGTTATTTTCTGCAAGCTACGAAGGAATTGGAGGGCAGCGGCATTACCTTATATAAAGAGATGTTGCCGGAGACTCCCAGTATTACAGAATTTCTCTGCCAACACTTAAAACCTGGAGAATCTGTAAGTATCGACGGGAAAATGTTCTCTGTGCAACAGGTCGAACAGATGAAAGAAGAACTGGCAGCACATCAGTTACAGGTCGACATATTTGGAGATCCATTGAGTAGCATTTGGAAAGACCGGCCCGCCATGCCTGATTCTCCTGCCTTTATTTATGATATCAAATATGCAGGGAAAAGCTGTGAAGAGAAAATATCCGCCATCCGTACGGAATTGAAAAAGAAAGGTGTCTATGCTTTATTCATATCCGCGCTTGACGAGATCGCATGGACTCTCAATTTGCGAGGAAACGATGTACATTGCAATCCGGTCATAGTAAGTTACCTGTTAATCACACAGGATGAAGTGACTTATTTTATTTCACCGGAGAAAGTGACGGCAGAGGTAGAGACTTATCTAAAGGAACGGCAGATTGGGATACAGAAGTATGATGAGGTAGAGACATACCTGAATTCTTTTCCGGGAAAAAACATTCTGATTGATCCACGAAAAACAAATTATTCTATCTATTCATCTATTAATCCGCAATGTTCTATTCTTCGTGGAGAGTCGCCTGTCGCATTATTGAAAGCGATTCGCAATGAGCAGGAGGTCGCCGGCATCCACGCTGCCATGCAACGGGATGGAGTAGCACTCGTCAAATTCCTCAAATGGCTGGAAGAATCCGTATCTACCGGAAAAGAGACAGAATTAAGTATAGATAAAAAGTTGCATGAGTTTAGGGCTGCACAGCCTCTCTACATGGGGGAAAGTTTCGACACGATTGCAGGATATAAAGAACATGGGGCAATCGTACATTATTCGGCTACCCCGGAAAGTGACGTGACTCTTCAGCCCAGAGGGTTCTTACTCTTAGATTCAGGAGCTCAATATCTGGACGGAACCACTGACATCACCCGAACCATTGCCTTAGGCGAACTTACAGAGGAAGAAAAAACGGATTATACCCTTATATTAAAAGGACACATCGCGTTGGCTATGGCCAAATTCCCTACCGGAACCCGTGGAGCCCAGCTCGATGTACTAGCCCGTATGCCTATCTGGAACCACAGAATGAATTTTCTTCATGGCACAGGACATGGCGTCGGACATTTCCTGAGTGTACACGAAGGCCCGCAAAGCATTCGTATGAATGAGAATCCTGTCATTTTGCAGCCCGGCATGGTTACTTCCAATGAGCCTGGTGTTTATAAAGCAGGCAGTCACGGGATACGTACGGAGAACCTGACGTTGGTTTGCAAAGATGGAGAGGGAATGTTTGGAGAATATCTTAAGTTTGAAACTATCACTTTATGCCCAATCTGCAAAAAAGGGATCATCAAGGAGATGCTGACAAATGAAGAAATTGAATGGTTAAACAATTACCATCAGACTGTCTACGAGAAGTTGTCACCGGATCTTAACGAAGAAGAAAAAGTTTGGTTACAAGAGGCGACTGCTTCCCTTTAAACAGAACTTGTCTGACACCCGGATGTCAAGCATACTGAGACCCGGGTGTCAGACTGCTCAAGACCCGGGTCTCATCCATCACGACACCCGGGTGTCGTACAACATAGAACTGCATTAAATAAAAAACTTTATTAGAAACAAATATTATATGGCTTTAATTAAATCAGTACGGGGGTTTACTCCCGAAATCGGAAAAAACTGCTTCCTCGCAGATAATGCAACTATTATAGGAGATGTAAAAATAGGAAATGATTGTAGCATTTGGTTTAATACGGTATTAAGAGGTGACGTCAACTCCATACGAATCGGCAATGGTGTCAACATTCAGGATGGAAGTGTCTTGCATACGTTATATCAGAAATCGACTATTGAAATTGGCGATCACGTATCCGTTGGGCATAATGTCACCATTCATGGGGCGACCATCAAAGATTATGCATTGGTAGGGATGGGGTCAACCGTCCTGGATCACGTCGTAGTCGGTGAAGGGGCAATCGTTGCCGCCGGTTCGCTGGTATTAAGCAATACCATCATTGAGCCGGGAAGTATTTGGGGAGGGGTACCCGCGAAATTCATAAAAAAGGTAGATCCTGAACAAGCCAAAGAACTGAATCAGAAGATTGCTCACAATTATTTGATGTATTCGCAATGGTATAAGGAAGATAAATAGCAGACTCTAACAAGTTAATAAAAACAGCGGGACATTCTAATGAAAGAACATCCCGCTGTTTTTATAAGATTTTTTATAAAGCCGTTTTTTTTACAAAAAGCGAATTCATTGGATTCACCTCTTTTCGACACTATTTCCTCTAATCAAAAATTAATCATGTGCATAATCTTTTCTGTAGCTCCGGCATTACTAGTCACATAATAACCTGCATTTGTTCCGGTTTCACGCAAGAACAATTCATCCGCCAGGAAACGATCCAGCAAAGTTTTCAGTTCATCATAATCTTTGATGGAATAAGCGCCTTTTGCTTCGAGCAATTGAACGGCTTCCATAAATTTCTGATACTTCGGTCCGAAAATCACCGGAATACCATATACAGCCGCTTCCAATGTGTTATGAATACCTACTCCGAAACCTCCACCGATATAAGCTATTTCGCCATAACGGTAAATAGAGGACAGCAGTCCGAAGCAGTCTATAATAAGACAATCCGCTTTCAATACATTCCTTTCGTCGGCACGGGTATAGCGCACATACGGACGTTTCAATTTACCGATGATTTCAACCAAGTGATTCTCGTCGATCACATGCGGAGCAATAATCAGTTTCATTTCCGGATGGTTATTGAAATATTCGAGGAATAAATCTTCGTCAGGTCCCCATGAGCTTCCGGCAACAAAAGTAAAGGAATTGGTTCCTTTAAATTTCTCTACCAACGGGAGTTCTTTAGCCTCTTCACGGATTTGCAACACGCGGTCAAAACGGGTATCTCCCACTACTGTCACACGGCTGATACCAATTTTCGACAAGTAACGTTTGGATGCCTCATTCTGAACAAACAGATGATCGAAATCTTTCAATACATTGCGATAAGTTCCACCGTACCATTTAAAGAATATTTGTTCGCGACGGAAGATAGACGATACACTATATACCGGAATACGGCGTTTGTGAAGCTCATCCAGATAATTCTTCCAAAACTCATATTTGATAAAGAACGCCATGCAAGGATTTGCAATATCCAGGAACTTTTTCACATTCCGCGGTTTATCAAACGGCAGATAGCAGACAATATCCGCTCCCCGGTAATGCTTACGCACCTCGTAACCGGAAGGAGAGAAAAATGTCAGCAATATCTTATAGTTAGGATACTTCGCACGAATCATTTCTATCAGAGGGCGCCCTTGTTCAAACTCTCCCAGTGAAGCAGCATGAAACCAAATATACTGTTCCCCTTTCTCCACTTGCTGCCGCAGGAGTTCATACACTACCCAATGCCCTTTCATCATCTTTCGGGGCTTACGGCTAAACGGAGCAGCCAAATGGACGATAAAGTCATAAATGACTATTGCCAGGTCGTAAAGCATAGTACTGTGTCGATTACTTCAAAACCTCTACCGCACGTTTCATGCGAGCTATCGTCTCCTCTTTGCCCAATACCCAGGAAATATCGAACATGTGCGGGCCTTTTCCTTCACCCACTAATGTCAGACGGAAAGCATTCATGATATTACCAGTATGATAACCTTTCTCCGCAATCCAGTCCATAACGACTTTTTCCTGTCCTTCAATACTAAAGTCTTCAATGCCGGCAATCACTTCTGCCAATTCGGTCATACATTTTGCAGAGTCTTCTTTCCAACGTTTCTTCACCGTCTTTTCATCATATTCGGTAGGAGCAACGAAGAAGAAGCTACATACGTCCCACAGTTCTTTAATGAAACTTACCCGATCTTTCATCATTCCAACTACAGTCACCACCTTTTCGAAAGGAGCTTCTACACCATGTTCTTTCAGGAAAGGCAAGAACAGTTCCGCAATTTCTTCGTTAGGTTTCTGCTGTATATACTGATGGTTGAACCATATTCCCTTTTTATAGTCGAACTTGGCACCCGACTTGCTGCAACGGTGAAGATCAAACAATTTAATCAATTCGTCCATTGACATCACTTCCTGGTCATTGCCCGGGTTCCATCCCAACAAAGCAAGGAAATTAATCACTGCTTCCGGCAGATACCCCGATTCACGATAACCTGAAGAGATTTCTCCCGATTTCGGATCGTGCCATTCCAGTGGGAATACAGGGAATCCGAGACGGTCACCGTCACGTTTGCTTAATTTTCCATTACCCTCCGGTTTCAGCAATAAAGGCAGGTGGGCAAATTCCGGCATTGTATCTTCCCAGCCGAAAGCACGGTACAACAACACATGCAAAGGAGCGGAAGGCAGCCATTCTTCACCACGAATCACGTGGGAAACTCCCATCAAATGGTCGTCCACGATATTTGCCAGATGGTAAGTCGGCAGTTCATCAGCCGATTTATAAAGTACTTTATCATCCAGAATGGATGAGTTAATAATAACTTCGCCACGAATCAGGTCATTCACATGTACGTCTTCATTCGGCTCGATTTTGAAACGAACGACGTATTGTTTGCCTTCAGCAATCAGTGCATCCACTTCTTCCTTCGGCATGGTTAATGAGTTGCGCATCATTCCGCGAGTAGATGCGTCATATTGGAAGTTAGCAATTTCAGCACGCTTAGCGTCCAGTTCCTCCGGAGTATCAAAAGCGATGTATGCTTTTCCATTTTCCATCAAAACCTGCACATATTTCTTGTAGATTTCGCGGCGCTCCGACTGGCGGTACGGACCACATTCGCCACCGAAGCTCACTCCTTCATCAAAGTGGATACCCAACCACTTAAAAGATTCGAGTATATACTCTTCCGCTCCCGGAACGAACCGGTTAGAATCAGTATCTTCAATACGAAATATCAAGTCTCCGCCGTGTTGACGTGCAAATAGATAATTATACAAAGCTGTACGCACACCACCGATGTGCAGTGCTCCCGTAGGACTTGGAGCAAAACGAACTCTTACTTTTCTTTCTGCCATAATTTGGGTTAGTATAGGTAAATCGTGGCAAAATTAAACCTTTTTTTCCACACTATTGTTTTTTTTTGTACTTTTCGCAAAAATTTCAGTGGATATGGAACATTTGAAGAAGAAAAAAAGTTTTTCATGGAGAGATTTACTATATAAATCACTGCTATTTGTGGGCACTGTGACGCTGATTGTCTATTTCCTGCCACGTGACGGAAAATTCAATTACCAGTTTGACATCAATAAGCCCTGGAAATATGGGCAGCTGATCGCTACTTTCGACTTTCCTATTTATAAAGAGGATGCGGTAGTAAAAAGAGAGCAGGACAGTCTGATGGCTTTCTTCCAACCTTATTACCAACTGGATAAAAACATCGAGAAAGACGCAATCGCCAAGTTGAAAGAGAATTATCATACCAATCTGAAAGGTATTCTTCCTTCCATTGATTATTTACGGTATATCGAGCGTACCTTAAAAGAAATCTATCAGGCAGGCATCGTATCGACAGAGAATATACAGCAGCTTCAAAAAGACAGCACTTCATCCGTCATGGTGATTGACGATAAACTTGCCAACCCGCAGGCTACCGAAAACATTTACACGGTAAAGAAAGCGTATGAACACCTGCTGACAGCAGACTCGACCCATTTCAACCGGGAAGTATTAAGGCAATGCGCGCTGAACGAATACATTACTCCCAACCTCACTTTTGACGAGGAGCGCACCCAGGCTGCCAAAGAGGAGATATTAAATAATTATTCCTGGGCAAACGGACTGGTAGTCAGCGGGCAGAAGATTATCGACCGTGGAGAGATCGTTAGTCCGCATACCTATAATATCCTCGAATCATTGCGCAAAGAATCCATCAAACGCAACGAGTCTATGGGACAAAACCGTTTGATTCTCGGAGGTCAGGTTCTGTTTGTGGGTATGCTGATGCTTTGTTTCATGCTTTATCTCGATTTATTCCGGAAAGACTATTATCAACGGAAAGGCAGTCTGTCGTTACTATTCACCCTGATTGTGTTCTACAGCGTCATAACGGCTTTCATGGTGACACATAATATATTTAATGTGTACATCATCCCCTACGCGATGCTGCCGATTATCATCCGTGTCTTTCTTGATTCGAGAACCGCTTTTCTGACGCATGTCATCACTATATTGATATGCTCCATCTCCTTGCGCTTCCCTCATGAGTTTATTCTGACGCAGTTGGCAGCGGGATTAGTGGCGATATTCAGCCTAAGGGAACTATCGCAGAGATCCCAGCTTTTCCGAACGGCCTTATTAGTGATACTGACTTATGCAGCCATTTATTTTGCTTTCGAACTGATGACGGAGAATGGTCTTTCCACCGACTTCTCGAAGTTGAACATACGTATGTATACTTACTTTATCATTAACGGAATCCTGTTATTATTCACTTATCCTTTATTATTCTTATTGGAAAAGACTTTCGGATTTACTTCCAATGTTACTTTGGTGGAACTTTCGAATATCAATAACGATCTTTTGCGGCAAATGTCTGAAACGGTTCCCGGAACCTTCCAACATTCCATGCAGGTGGCTAATCTGGCAGCAGAAGCCGCTATCCGCATTGGAGCAAAAAGCCAGTTAGTACGTACGGGGGCTTTGTATCACGATATCGGGAAGATGGAAAATCCGGCTTTCTTTACAGAGAATCAGTCGGGAGGAGTTAATCCGCATAAGAATTTGAATTACGAACAAAGTGCACAGGTCGTTATCAGCCATGTGACGGATGGATTGAAACTGGCGGATAAACACAATCTACCTAAAGCGGTCAAAGATTTTATCAGCACTCATCACGGACGGGGAAAAACAAAATATTTCTATATTTCCTGGAAGAACGAGCATCCGGACGAAGAGCCGAATGAAGAATTGTTCACTTATCCCGGTCCGAATCCGTTTACCAAAGAGCAGGCTATCCTGATGATGGCGGATGCTGTGGAAGCTGCCTCGCGCAGTCTTCCGGAATATACGGAAGAAACAATCAGCAACCTGGTCGACAAAATTATCGACTCACAGGTTACTGAAGGTTATTTCAAGGAATGTCCTATCACTTTCAAGGATATAGCAACTGTGAAAGCTGTATTCAAGGAAAAACTAAAGATTGCTTATCACACCCGGATCAGCTATCCGGAGTTAAAGAAGTAAGCAGGCCGGCGCAAGCGTCTTCCAACACATCGAGTACATATTCAAATCCTTCGGCCCCTCCATAATAGGGGTCGGGGACATGATCTGCAGGAATACGGGTGCAGTACTCTGTCATGCGATGAATCTTTTTCCATTCTTCGGGAGAAGGTGCTTTGTCTTTCAGATCATCTATATTCCGGTCGTCCATACCGATTATCAAATCAAAATGATAGAAATCTTCTATACGGACGGGGCGCGAACGATGCACCAGTTGATAACCGCGACGAGCCGCGTGAGCACGCATCCGGCTGTCCGGCAGTTCGCCCTGATGATAAGACAAGATTCCGGCGGAATCTATCACAAACTCTTTTTCCAATCCCGCTTCTTTTATCAAATGAAGCATCACGCCTTCAGCCGTAGAGCTACGACAGATATTTCCAAGGCAGACAAACAATATCTTTTTCATAATTTCAGTTTTAACAGATTCAAGAATAAGTCAAATGATAATTTTGCGGAGTGCCCTGAAAGGGCTTAATTATATAGCGTAGGGCAACACCCTACGTAAAAACGACAATCTGAATTTGCGCCCTGAAAGGGCATAATTGTATACAGTTCCGCCCTTTAGGGTATGTCTAAAACGATAACATGCCGAATGGAAACCTTGTTGGGGCGCTACGCCCCTAAATTCCCATTTAACGAACAATCATTTACAATGAGTTCAGTATTTGATTTGCCCGGTTCACGGTTACTGCTGCCGGGGTTTCCGGCATACTACCCAAGTTGAACGGAGCAAGCATTTTCTCTATTTTCTTTAATCCGGCTTTATTTCCCTTTTTCTCAAATTCCTGACGGAGGATATTTATCTTCTCGTGCGCCTGAATTCCTTCAATCAAGCGTTCGAAACGGATACAGCTACGCGCTCCCGGATATACAAGATACGTATCTCCACCTGCCCAACTGCGGAAACGGGAATCGAGCAGCGGTTCCAATGGCCAGCTGTTGTATGCCCAACGCAAATAACCGTCCAGGTGTTTCTTAGAAGAATAATAACTTATCCAGACAGCTTCTGCAGGATCGGAGAAAGTAAATGTATTGGGATGGGCTTCCGTACAGCAGGTGTAATAGTTGGTACGTTTGTTCTCTGCCACACGGCGGAGACGTACTTCTTCGGGGAAGTTCTGTCCGATTACGATACAGTAATCATACAAATCGGGCTCAATCTCCGCATGGTAATTTCCTGCCAACGAAACTTTAAAATCCGGATCTGCTTTACGAATCACCTTCAAGGTCTTCTGCATCACTTCCATCGGACGTTCATCCATTGCAATAGCGCAGATATCGAACCATCCTTTTTCTTTCAGGTGCTTGGAGAAAGACGAAAGCATTGCTACCCACATCTCTTCGTAAGCCTCTTCACCCGGAGCAGTTTTCACAAATTTCAGAGAGTTGGTTGCCTGGTCGTAATACTGGAATGACAACTCCCAGGGAACCATTGAATAACAGTTGATCTGTTTGTCAATGCCCACACTCATCATAAATTCTACCCAACGGTCGAAAATGGTATAGTCGAAAGACCATGTGCCGTCCGCCCGTTTCATCCAGGTAACCATTGTATCAAAATAATCTTCCGTCTGACCGTTCCAGGGTTTGTGCATCAAAGTAGCCGTGATAATCTTTTGTCCGGCGTCTGCCAGCATTTTCATCAAAGGACGCATCGCGTCTAAATGCTCCTGACTCCACAAAGGAACCTGATAGTAACGTGCCACTGCATAAGGACTTTGCCACAAATCCAAGTGGTAAGCCCACTCCGAAGGCGCTGGAAGTTCGCGGGAAGAAACCGTAATTTCCAGATTCAGGCGTTGCAACAGACGAGAGCCGTCGTTGATTAGCAACTCCCCTTTATACGTTCCGGGAACAGCCGATTGAGGAATCCAACACTGCACCCACACAGGTTGAACTGTGCGGGCAGGCAAAGCCATTGCTTTCAGACTGGTATCAATAGGATCGGCCACCAATAATGAATCATAATCCACCGCTTTCCGATGTCCGCAGGCACCTCTGCCGTCTTTGTTCAATTCGTCCGTCATCACATAACGAACAAAACCGCCGGTGAATGCATCTTGGGGAAGAACGTTTCCTTTCTTGTCTTTGAAATCACCAAAGCTGAAATTCAGGTCTTTCAGTTCTACACCTGTCCATACAACCGCTTGCGCGTTCACACGTTCACCACGCCAGCCTTTCAAAGCAATCGTTTGCTGGTTCTTCAACCGGGGAAGCCCGTGTTTTGCGTACCGGACGTCTGTTGTACCCCAAGACACTTGTGTTGTTGTCACTGCCGCCCATTCTTTATCAGACGGCGTAGCAGGGTCGGGCAATTCCTGATAAGTCAGTAAAGGGAACTTCGGTTGTCCTGTCGGAACACCACATTGAGTGACTCCTTGCTGGGCAAAAACTGCGCCTACGCTAAAGAGACAAGTCAGGGAAAAAATAGTAAGTCGTTTCATGGTTAGTTAATTAAATGATTAAAGGTTTTTATTAGGGGGAAAAATATTCAATCACATGGGGTCTACATCATAATAGACAATCAAAGATTTATAGCGTTCATCTTCCAACATCTCCCGTTGGATGCGCAACAGCAACTCCCGGGCACGTCCCATCGGAGCGTTCTGCTCAATCTTGACGACAATCTTTTTGATAAACAACGTTTGGATACGGGCAACAGGAGGTTTATCCGGCCCCAACACCCGATTGCCAAATACCGCCCGCAGCTTATCCGCCATCACTACCGCCATCTGATCCAGCAATGCTTCATTATGATTTTTCAGATAAACATATACCAACCGGTAATAAGGAGGATAATGGAACATCTGCCGTTCCGCCAACTGTCCGCCTACCATGTCTTCATAATCATTGGCAATGACCTGATGAATGATAGGATGCTCGATGCTCTTGGTTTGCAGCACCACCCTACCCCGCTTGTTCTTACGTCCGGCACGTCCCGCTACTTGCGCCATCAACTGGAAAGCCCGTTCATAGGAACGGAAATCCGGATAATTCAGCATCGTATCGGCATTCAGTATACCTACAATACTGACATGATCGAAATCCAATCCTTTCGAAACCATCTGCGTACCAATCAATATATCCGTCTTTCCCTGTTCGAAATCCGCAATAATCTTTTCATAAGCAGAGCGGGTGCGTGTGGTATCCAAGTCCATTCGTGCCACTGCCGCTTCGGGAAAAAGAATTTTAATGTCATCTTCAATCTTTTCCGTACCAAAGCCACGGTTCACCAGTTCCGTACCTTCGCAGGCAGGACAGGATTTCGGCAGTTGGTAGGTATAACCGCAATAATGACAGGTTAGCTGATTGATTCCTTTATGATAGGTAAGGCTCACGTCGCAATTCTTACACTTGGGCACCCAACCGCAGGTACGACACTCCACCATCGGAGCAAACCCACGACGGTTCTGAAAGAGAATCACTTGCTCTTCCTGTTCCAAAGCCTCTTTCATGTATTGTATCAAGAGCGGTGAGAATTGTCCCACCATCCTCTTTTTGCGATGCAATTCCTTTATATCCACCGGAATAATCTCCGGCAATTGAATTTCTTTATATCGTTCTTTCAGTTGTACAAAACCATATTTCCCCTCCCCTGCATTCTGCCACGACTCGATAGAGGGGGTAGCCGTTCCCAACAAAGTTTTAGCTCCGTACATGGCAGCCAGTACAATCGCTGCGCTACGGGCATGATAGCGGGGAGCAGGATCTTGTTGCTTATACGTATTTTCGTGCTCTTCGTCCACAATCACCAATCCCAGATTTCGGAAAGGAAGAAACACGGAAGAGCGAACACCCAGGATAATATCGTACCCATTCTCTCCCAGTTGTTTCCGCCAGATTTCAACCCGTTCGGCATCGGGGAATTTAGAATGGTAGATCCCCAGGCGAGCACCGAAGACACGTTGCAGACGCTCTGTAATTTGAGTAGTCAAGGCAATCTCCGGCAACAAATATAAGACTTGTTTTCCCTGACGAATCGTTTCTTCGATCAGATGAATATATACTTCCGTCTTCCCACTGGACGTTACTCCATGAAGCAGACAAACGTTTTTCTCCTGAAAAGACTGAACGATTTCATCATGTGCCCGTTGCTGAAACTCATTCAAGGCGTTCAGCTCGACCACTTCTTTCTCCTGTTTATTCAACCGTCCGATTTCGTGATAGTAGATTTCGAAAATCTTCTTATCCACCAGTCCGTTCAGTACCGAAGGGGCCACATTAGCCCGTTGCAACAATTCTTTCTTGGAGACTTCTTTCGGAGTTCCGGTTCCTAAAATACCTGAATACTCTACATACTTCATGAGCAACGCCAGTTGCTTCGGAGCACGAGACAGAATATCAAACAGAATATGGAGTTGCTTTTCATCTGCCGTACCCGCAAGCCGCACTCGTGCCTCTGTCTTAGGCTTATAAGTACGTTTCAATTCTTCCTTTACAAAAATAGCTTCTTTATCGAGCAGGGACTTGATGGCAGTAAGAATGTTTTTTATGCCGCTATCTTTCTCCAGTTTAGTGACGGACTGCTGCGCATCTACGGCAAGTAAATCCAAAATGCGTTGTTCCCGTTCCGGCAATGGCGCATCCGCCTCAAAATCGGGATTATATTCAACAATCGTTTCACTCTCCAGCTTCAGACCGGAAGGAAGTGCCGCTTTATACACATCTCCCTGTGTACAGAGATAGTAATCGGCTATCCATTCCCAAAATTTGAACTGAACGGGTAGTAAAATGGGAGAAGCATCCAGCAATGCAGATATATCTTTCACTTCGTACTCCGTTGGAGCACAATAATGAACGTTAAGGACGATAGCCGTATAAAACTTCTTTCGCCCGAAAGGAACTACCACACGGCAGCCTATCTTCACATCTTCCGCACATTCGTCCGGCAAAGAGTAAGTGAAACTCTTCGGAAGCGGAAGCGGTAATATGACATCTACATATTTTTTCATTGCAGGCACAAAGATATAAAAAAAGAGGCTTCCGACAGTCGAAAGCCTCTAGTTCTACTATGTTAAAGTAAATGTTTTACTTCTATCATTACATTCTTTGCAGCTCTAACATCACCTCATCCACAATATAGGCATCGCTCATATTATGCAAATGATACATCTTACGACTCATGTAACTGTATGTGTCCGAATTGTAGAAAACCTCAAGCGCACGGGGATGACTGATTTTCAAGCGTTGTGCCAACAAGTCGATGATGCGAGAATACTTCATCTGCAACAGAGTTTCATTAACAAGCGGGTTCTCATTCATCATTTCACCTCCTTCCCTGTAACGGCAACCGATGGTGTCACCTCTTCGGCAGTGATGAAGTGCAGATAGCGGTCAATCAGCTCCTGACGAAGCAGACATAACTGATTATTAGGCTTTTCATACCGCAGTTTCTCTAAGGCTTCCTCACGCGGAGTAAGTCCGGCAGCATAAAGTTCAATAGTATTGAATACCCGATCGTTGGCAATGCCACCTTCAATAAGGTCATAGTCTTGCCAACGTTCTTCACCGCGACGATTACCAACAACGAATTCCAACCAAGCGAAATCATAACTACTAAAACGAAGATAGCGGTAGCTGGAGTTAAGAACGCCATCCATATCGAGTTCATAGACATTCAACCAGTGCATACGGTTATTATTTACGGGTCGGTTCGCCCAAAACACAGCCTGTTCGCGTAAGTCGGTGACATAGAAACCAGTGCCGAAATCCAAATTGCGACGTCCTGCATTGGCAAGCGGCTGACGGATAATTTCCGTAGAACCATGAAAAACAATCATAACTGTACCTCCTCACTTGCCTTCCCCGGTTGGAAGTCGGGATTGTGGCGATAAATATATTCCAAAACTTCATCCACAATATAATCTTTCCCTTGTGTGTGTAAGGTGGGATAACTGGGATATAGAAAACTCCTTATTCCATCGGTACGCTGCAATTCAAGGAATACGTCATATCCGGAACATCCCAGACGAACAGCAACGTTCTCTATGCAATAGACCGCAAATTCGGTAGCTCGCTGGTTTTCTGTCATAAGTTGTAAACTTCGCTTTTTTAATATATTAAGTTAGAATATATAAGCAACGGATACTTGCCAAGTCTTAGTCTTATAAGAACCATCTATTCCTTCAAGTTTGGCTGTATCACCCAAGGGGATGTTATAATTGGCACCAACCTGCAAATGATTGAGCAATTTCACACCCGCGCCAACGTTAATGCCGACTTCGGCTTTCTTCTTGTCGGTTTTTACGCCTTCAATCGTTTTATTTCCCGCAAAATCAAAATAAAAATCAGGACCTGCAGCGAAGTAAATACCTGCCAGACTTCCCAAACCGATTGTATATTTCAAGTTTACAGGAATATCAATACCGTTTTGCTTAACAGTATAATCCTCGTTTCCTTCAGAAACCTTTATACCTCTTTGAGCAAAAAGCAAAGAGGCATCTACCCCCAACCCTACGATTGGAATATTAAACTCGGCCATCGGACCAATAAAGAAACCGGTAAAATTATCCTTCTTAAAGTTTTCGCTCACATTAGAGAAACTCGCCTTCGACAAGTTCAAACCTCCTTTTACACCAAAGTGTATTTGCGCCTGGGCAGGCATTGCCATACCGATACATACGGCAATCATTAAAGCACCAAAAATCTTTTTCATAAATTTACGTGTTTATAATTCGGGACAAAGATATATAATTAGAATAAATAAACACAATTTATCGGTTTTTTGTTCGCTCAAAGTCGCTGTTGTTCACTTAATCCGACGCCCGTACTTTTATATTTGCTCTTTTGAAGATTGAACTTACAATGAACAGTCAGTAATTGCAAATATAAATGGGTTCCTGAAAAGAGAAAACTTACCGCCACATCTCCCATAAAATCTTCTATGAAATCTTCTATCAAAACTTTTTGTTGCCATTATACTTCATTTTTTAATTTATCATTCTTATTGTTTAAAAGAGCCCTCCACTCTTATAGACAATCGAGATGAAGAAATATTTTATGAAGTTACGAAAAAAATAATAGATTCACGTTTTTTTCTTTCTAAAGGTTCCTTTCGCATTCCGCCTTGCGTCCAACAATATTTGCCCAGTATAAAAAGCGTATGCCTCTTTATCAAACTTTTCACGTTCCGGAGCCCCAGGTGTTCCGAACTCTCTGTCAAGTTCTGCGCTGATATCAGTCAGCATATTGTTTCCGAGTTTTTGCATCCTACTTCCTGATTATCATACATAACCTTTTCAGCCAACACGCACGGCAAGTGGTTTGTTCCAATGCAAGCTCTTTTTCTAAATGCCGCACCCGGTCACATTGCTTCAACCATTTGCCCTGCAGTGCATCATACAAAAATTTAGCTCCTTTATATATGGTGATTTCCTTATCTTGTTTGCCTAAAAGTGATGCGTATATTGAACAGACTTGAGATTTATCCATGCAATATCGTTCCAACTTTTCGATATACATCAATGTAATCCCCTTTTTATTCCGGTTGATAAAATCCTGAATACTTTCATCGTCGATGATGTCGATGTCAGCTCTTTGGTAGTCCACGGTGATTTCTCTTATCTCTATCAAGACCCAAATATATTCTGTCTCGAATCCGTACTTTGCAGCCGCTTCTTCTATACTAATCCATTGTGCCATAGCGTTTGTTCTTTTATGTGTGATACAATAAGGGATGAATAATGTTTTATTCATGTATATTAGCACAACGAGCATCCACTCTTTTTGCAGTCCGCCGGATGGAGATTGGCTAGGTTAAATTGTGGGGTAATTGATAACCGGCCGAATACAAGAAAGACGCAGATGCTGCTGTACCATTATCCACATCTGAGGCTTAGCAAGACCCTTGCGCAAGATAATGATAACAACAGACACCCACGTCAATCGTCTATATATAACACACCATCAAGTGATATGTTTGACATATAACCATTCACGTGAAGTATCTGCCGTATCATCTCTCTGCGCGAAATTTGCTAATTTTTCAGATGTGAGAGATAATACATCCATACTTCATTTAAGAAATACAAACCGCTTTCTGCCTATTTCATCACGCTGATGGGCTGAAAGCGTATGACAAAGATATATGTTTTTTTTGAAAGGTAGCAGAAATATGGAAATAAATATAGGAAGTTCTGTATTAAAATGAATTTGATAAAATATAATCCTGTTTCTTATTTCTGATCCGAAATATCTCTCACCAATAAAAATAAATAAGCAATTTTACTCTCATACTCTCATCAATCGTTTGAAAAGCCTTTATTCATCGGAGTTACAGGTATGAGAGTAAGCATGAGAGTAAGATGAGAGTAACTTTTACCCTCATACCTTGTCATAAGCGTCTTGATTTTAGTCGAACTTCTTAATTCTATAATTAGAAGACTTTGCTCACAAGCTTAAAGCAATATGTTTCAAGCAATTAGATTTGTTCATACAGATAACGGTTACCGATAATCTCTTTACGGGTGACATATCCTCCATGTTCTTCTATCAGAAGTCTCAATTTATCATCCATATCACACTTGTCTTATTATGTACAAATATACGGCATTTATTTCTAAGTGCCGTAGTTTTGTACATATTTTCTTTTGATACAAAAGTGAGTAGGAGCATGACTTAACTATTTTTCAAGCAAAAGAAATTATAGTTCCAAGCAAGCAAACTTCAGTTTCCAGCATAAGAAACTACAGTTCCGAGGCAAGAAACTCCAGTTCCCACCGTAGGAAACGACAGTGTCCAAGGCAGGAAACGACAGTGTCCATGTATGGATACCGCAGTTTCCGTACGTAGATACTGCAGTCTCCTTATAGGGATACCATGAACCTCCCATAGCTTTGCATAAAGAAATCAAGGACTTTTCTTTAGTTATATTATGCGTTGCAGATACTTTATCTGCAACGTATCTGCAACAGGTATCTGCAACGCTCCAACTACCTATTTACTAATACATTACAAGCGTTTTGTTGCAGGTGGCAGATACTTTGATGTTTTTTAAACTTTATGGGAGAAGATTATACTCATTCTTACTACTATGAAAACAAATCATTTAACGCCTCGCTCATACTAGGATGAGTAAAAATGAAGTCACGCAGGAAAGTATAATCCTGACCTGTCTTCATTGCAACAGCAACTGTATTGATTACTTCGCTGGAATCAGGCGCAAACAGCATACAGCCCAATATTTTTCCCGTATTCTTATCAATGACAGCTTTCAACAAGCCATCCGTTTCTCCCAATGTTTTCGCTCTTGGTATCGCCATAACGGGCAATTTCCTGATAATAATATCCAAATTCTGTTTACGAGCCTCTTCTTCATTCAATCCGATACGTGCTAATGGAGGATCAATAAAAACAGAGTAGCTAACCGGATTGCGATCATTGGTTGTCCGTTCTTTATCGCCAAACAGATCCTCCCGGATAATCCGGTAATCATCCAATGAAATATAAGTGAACTGCAAACCACCTTTCACATCACCAACGGCACGTATATTCGGTTGGGTTGTTTTCAGATATTCATCCACAATGATCGCTCCGCGTGCATCCGTCTCCACTCCGGCAACTTCCAAATTCAGATCTTTCGTGTTCGGTCGGCGCCCTGTAGCCAGCAATACAGCATCAGCTTCAAGTTCCACCACCTCGCCAGTTTGTGAATCAGAAAAAACAACGACTGCTCCATCTTCGATATGTTTCACAGATTGAACCTTTGCATTCATTCGAAAAACAATGCCTTTTTTCTCTAATGTTTCTTTTACACTTGCAGCAATATCCCAGTCTTCACGCACAATCAGTTCAGGATAACTTTCGAGTACGGTCACCTGTGAACCGAACGAAGCATACATAGACGCAAACTCCAAACCGATGTAACCGCCACCGATAATAACCAGTCGGCGGGGAAGCTCGGTCAATTCCATGATTGAGGTACTTGTATAAACCAACGGATTACCCGCAACTCCCTCAATGGGAGGAATAACTGTTTCTGCTCCCGTATTGATAATAATTTGCTTCGATGTCAGCATTATTTCTTCAGTAGATGTACGGACAGAAACCACATCGGAAGAGACAAAAGAGCCCACACCTGTATAGACTGTCACATTGGGATTATCTGCCAGATTATGGTAATTCTTATTTCTCAATGCACTTGTCACAGCTTCTTTCACAGAAATGGCGTTGCGATAGAACTCACTCCTTTCTTCAAATGTAGCATCTTTCATACCGGAAGCAATTTTAGCCTGATGAACCAATGTCTTGGTCGGAATACAGCCAATATTAATACACGTTCCTCCATACATTTTATCCGAACGTTCAACAATGGCAACTTTTCGCCCACGCTTTGCAAACTCTGCCGCAAGGGTCTTCCCTCCCTTGCCAAAACCGATAATAATAACGTCAAATGCATTCATATCCATATAGTTTTAATTGGTTCTAAATTTACTTGTTAAGTTCATAACTAATGATGTTGCAAAGTTCACTGTTTTTGAAAGAATGAACAATAACTATTTTACCGGATAAGTTAGCAATTATTCCCATATAGAATAAAAGTAACAAATAATCAAAATCGCCGGAGCAGATCAGTGACCTGCCCGGCGATTTCCCTATTGAATCGATTCCCACTTACTATCTATCAACGGTTGGGATGAATATCCAGTTTGACTGGTTTTATCATATTTTCAGGTTCCAAAATGGTATCCAAATCTTTCTTGGAAAGGATATTATGTTCCAAAACAAGTTCATACACTCCCTTTCCTGTTTCCAATGCTTCTTTAGCTATCTTGGTAGAATTTTTATAACCAATCACCGGATTCAGGGCTGTCACTACGCCAATGCTGTTGTGCACATCTCTCCGGCATTTTTCTTCATTGGCTGTAATGCCGTCGATGCATAACGTACGCAAGGTATCAAAGCCATTCATCAACAAGTCGGCAGACTCGAAACAGCATTGCGCCATCACCGGTTCCATTGCATTCAGCTCCATTTGAGCGGCTTCGCCACTCATGGCCACACAAAGATCATTTCCTATCACCTTATAAGCCACCTGATTCATCACTTCAGGAATCACCGGGTTCACTTTTCCCGGCATGATGGATGAGCCCGGTTGCATAGCCGACAGATTAATTTCGCCCAATCCACAACGCGGACCGGAAGCCAGCAACCGCAAGTCATTGCATATCTTATTCATTTTGACAGCTATACGCCTCATCGCTCCCGAATAACCTACCATGCAGGAAGTGTCCGAAGTGGCCCCCACCAAATCATCGGCTAGTTTTATATCCAGTCCCGTAATCTTGCGCAAAGCGGCAATACACTTTTCCGCATATTCCGGTTCGGCGGTGATTCCGGTTCCGATGGCCGTGGCTCCCATGTTGACTGTCAGAAAGTCCTGCGCGGCAAAATCAAGATTCTTCACTTCATGTTCAAGAATACTCGCAAACCCGTTGAAGGTCTGTCCGAGAGTCATCGGTACGGCATCTTCCAGTTGGGTACGTCCCATTTTGATGATATGCGCAAACTCACTTCCTTTCTTCCGGAAAGCCTCTATCAACACTTCGAAATGCTTAACCAATTTCAGATGAGTGTAATAGAGTCCAATGTGGATGGCGGTTGGATAAGCATCGTTGGTAGATTGCGAGCGGTTGACATGATCGTTAGGCGAACAGTATTGATACTCTCCGCGCTGATGCCCCATCAATTCCAATGCCCGGTTGGCAACCACTTCATTGATATTCATGTTCGTGGTAGTACCCGCTCCTCCCTGAATCATATCTACGGGGAACTGTTCGTGATGCTTTCCTTCAAGTATTTCTTTACAAGCTCTCAAGATAGCATCCGTTTGTTCTTCGGTTAATAAGTCCAGTTCGCGGTTGGCAACAGCGGCTCCCATTTTTGTGATAGCCAATGCCTGGATAAACAAAGGGTACTCATTTAAATGAAACTTACTGATGCGAAAGTTTTCGATACCGCGGAGTGTCTGTACTCCGTACAGTGCACTTTCCGGCACTTCACGACTACCTATCAGGTCACTCTCCGTACGAGTTTTTTTTGATAAATTTTGTTCCATATCGGTTGTTTTATAATAATAACAGTTTCGTTAGTTCTTATAATAACCAATGAGTTTAGTTATTGTTTTAATAAATATGCAAAAACTATTCAAAGACTTTTTTGTTGTTAATACAAGAAAAAGAAAATACAAAGAGAGAAATCACTTATCTTTGTTGGGAACTTAAAACAGCATCTTATGATATTACAATTAGCATTTGTTCTGACAGCTATTATTATTGGCGCACGCCTGGGAGGTATCGGCCTCGGCGTGATGGGAGGAGTTGGATTGGCTATACTTACGTTCGTTTTTGGTTTACAACCCACCGCGCCTCCTATCGACGTAATGTTAATGATTGCCGCAGTGATTTCGGCTGCTTCCTGTATGCAAGCGGCCGGCGGACTGGACTATATGGTGAAACTGGCAGAACATTTGCTTCGTAAGAATCCTTCACACGTCACCTTGCTTAGTCCGCTGGTGACTTACCTGTTTACTTTTGTAGCCGGAACGGGACACGTCGCCTATTCTGTGTTGCCGGTCATCGCGGAGGTTGCCACCGAAACAAAAATCCGTCCGGAACGTCCGCTAGGTATTGCTGTCATTGCTTCCCAACAGGCCATTACAGCCAGTCCGATTTCCGCGGCTACCGTAGCACTTCTCGGACTCTTAGCCGGATTCGATATTACCCTGTTCGACATTCTCAAAATTACGATTCCCGCTACCATTGTCGGCGTGTTGGTCGGTGCTTTATTCTCTATGAAAGTCGGTAAAGAGCTGGTGGAAGACCCCGAATATCAGAAACGTCTGAAAGAAGGATTATTCAACAATAAAAAGATAGAGATTAAAGATGTGAAGAACAAACGTTCCGCTATGATTTCCGTCCTTATCTTTATATTGGCAACTGCATTTATCGTACTCTTCGGTTCTTTTGAAGGAATGCGCCCCAGTTTCCTGATCGACGGGGAAATAGTTACATTAGGAATGTCTTCCATCATCGAAATCGTGATGTTATCGGCTGCTGCCATCATCCTGTTAGTAACCAAGACCGACGGAATCAAAGCAACGCAAGGTTCCGTATTTCCGGCAGGTATGCAGGCAGTGATTGCCATCTTCGGTATTGCCTGGATGGGAGATACCTTCCTTCAGGGAAACATGGGACAGTTGACTCTTTCTATTGAAGGAATCGTGCAACAAATGCCGTGGCTGTTTGGTGTCGCGCTGTTTGTGATGTCTATTCTATTATACAGCCAGGCTGCCACAGTTCGGGCACTTGTACCTCTGGGTATTGCGTTGGGGATTTCGCCTTATATGCTGATCGCCCTATTCCCGGCAGTAAACGGATATTTCTTTATTCCGAATTACCCCACCGTAGTGGCCGCCATCAATTTCGACCGTACCGGGACAACAAAAATCGGCAAGTATGTGTTGAATCATTCGTTCATGATGCCCGGCTTGGTATCGACAATTGTTGCCATTGCCCTGGGACTGCTCTTTATACAAATATTTTAATATACATATATTATTAACCTAAACATCATTCAGTTATGAAACAATTCAAAAGCTTTGGACTGGTAGTAGTCACACTACTATTTTCTGTAACAATGGCATTTGCCGCAAAACCGAACATTCATATCCTTGCCACCGGAGGAACGATTGCAGGCACAGGAAGTTCAGCTACCGGAACCAGCTACACAGCAGGACAAGTTGCCATCGGCGCACTACTTGATGCCGTGCCCGAAATTAAGAACATCGCCAACGTGACCGGAGAACAGATTGTCAAAATCGGTTCACAGGACATGAACGACCAGGTTTGGCTGACGCTTGCAAAAAAAATAAATGAACTATTAAAACGCCCGGACATCGACGGTATCGTGATTACTCACGGAACCGATACGATGGAAGAAACGGCCTATTTCCTGAACCTGACCATTAAAAGTGACAAACCGGTGGTACTGGTAGGTGCCATGCGTCCGTCTACAGCTCTAAGTGCCGACGGCCCGTTGAATCTTTATAACGCCGTAGTTACCGCCGCTGCAAAGGAATCCAAAGACAAAGGAGTACTGGTTGCCATGAACGGACTGATCCTTGGAGCACAGAGTACGGTTAAAATGAACACGGTCGACGTGCAAACTTTCCAAGCTCCCAACTCCGGCGCGCTGGGTTATGTGTTGAACGGAAAAGTATTCTATAATCAGGTGACGCTAAAAAAACATACCACCCAATCCGTTTTCGATGTTACTCATCTGAACGCACTTCCTAAAGTAGGTATCGTATACAGCTATTCCAACATTGAAGCAGATATGGTCACTCCGATGCTCAACAACGGCTACAAAGGCATTATCCATGCAGGAGTAGGAAATGGAAATATCCATCAGAATATCTTCCCGGTACTGACAGACGCCCGTCAAAAAGGAATCCTTGTAGTCCGTTCTTCCCGTGTCCCGACAGGTCCTACCACGTTGGATGCAGAAGTAGATGACGCCAAATATCAGTTTGTGGCTTCACAAGAACTGAATCCGCAGAAATCACGCGTTTTGTTAATGCTTGCACTAACCAAAACAACTGACTGGAAACAAATTCAGCAATATTTTAACGAATACTAAAAGCCTGACCTACTTATGAAAAAATGGATATTTATGTTGCTCCTCGCGGGCAGCATACAGGGAGTATATGCTCAAAAAACGGAGAAGAAGGATAAATTCAACCCGAACACTCCCCTGTTTGAAGAACTGACAGACGTGAAAAAGAAAACAGATAAGTTCAATCTTTATCTGAATATGCAAGGGAGCTTTGACGCTCATTTCCAAAATGGTTTTCAGGAAGGTGACTTCAATATGCACCAGCTCCGTATCGAAGCCAAAGGAAATATCAACAACTGGCTTTCTTACCGCTATCGTCAACGCCTCAACCGCTCGAACGATGCAAACGGTATGATTGACAATCTGCCTACTTCCATCGACTATGCCGGAATTGGTATCAAACTGAATGACCAGTTCAGCCTCTTCGCAGGAAAGCAATGTGCCGCATACGGTGGTATCGAGTTCGACCTCAACCCAATCGACATCTATCAGTACAGCGATATGATCGACTATATGAGTAACTTTATGACCGGACTGAATGTAGGCTATAACATTACTCCCGAACAGCAACTTAACCTGCAAATACTGAACAGCCGCAACAGTTCGTTCGACAGCACTTACGGAATCACGGAAGATGCCGAAGGAAATCTTCCCGATCTGAAATCCGGCAAAATGCCGCTGGTTTATACTTTGAACTGGAATGGTAATTTCAATAACGTATTCAAGACCCGTTGGTCGGCTTCTGTCATGAACGAGGCCAAAAGTCACAATATGTATTATTATGCTTTAGGTAACGAATTGAATCTCGGCAAATGGAATGCTTTTGTCGATTTCATGTATTCAAAAGAGGACATTGACCGCAAAGGTATTATTACCAGTATCGTAGGCCGTCCGGGCGGGCATAACGCTTTTGATGCTAACTATCTTTCGGTTGTTGCCAAATGTAATTACCGCTTTCTTCCGAAATGGAATGTTTTTGTGAAGGGTATGTACGAGACGGCTTCCGTGAGCAAGGCATCCGAAGGAATAGAGAAAGGCAATTACCGTACTTCCTGGGGATATTTGACCGGTATCGAATATTATCCGATGGAAACCAACCTGCATTTCTTTGTGACGTATGTAGGACGTTCGTATGATTTCACCTCCCGCGCCAAAGTGCTGGGACAGGAGAATTACAGTACCAACCGGATTTCCGTAGGATTCATCTGGCAGATGCCTGTATTCTAAAAAACAGCCTCATTATTATACAAAAAATACCCGATAGCCTTCTTGCAAAGGTTATCGGGTATTCTTATATGTTCGGTCTTTTTTAATCAATACTCTTCCTCATTAAAGAAGAAATCCTCCTTACTAGGATAATCCGGCCAAATATCTTCGATACTCTCATAGATTTCGCCCTCATCTTCCATCTCTTGGAGGTTCTCAATAACTTCAAGAGGAGCACCCGAACGCATGGCATAATCAATCAATTCATCCTTGGTTGCCGGCCAGGGAGCATCTTCAAGTTTTGATGCTAATTCCAATGTCCAATACATAATCTTGAGTATTTAAAATGAATACTAAATTTGTCTCGTTTTCTATTTTTCGGCAAAAGTATAATAAAATCTATCATTTCCAACTATTATCCCAAAATATTTCATTATTTTGTTCATCAAAATTAATTTTTCGGGATAATACAAACAAATAATCTGATAATCTGTTGACAAAAGCTAATACTTCGAGAGAAATTGTACAAGTTTCGGACAAAGCCAGAATGCGTCTTTCAGCTCTCCGGCAAATCGTGCGGCAAACATGGCAAACGGCTGCTCCACGACTTCCGCCGGGAATGATGAAAGCACAAAGTTCGGGTAATTGCTCGTCCAGCTTATCAATCTCCCGCTCAATACTTTCCACATGTTCGGGGGTAATGATACTGGCGGGTTTCAGTTGTGTTTTCTCCTGGTCGGTGGCCAGGTGTGAACCGATGGCGAATAACTTATGTTGAATACTCAAGATAAAATCCCGGTCGGATTCCTCCTGTAGATAAGTGTGCAGCCATCCCAGGTGAGAATTTAGTTCATCCACCGTTCCGTAAGCTTCCAGGCGGATATGAGTCTTTGGAACGCGACTTCCGCCGACAAGACTGGTAGTTCCTTTGTCTCCGGTCTTTGTATATACAAGGCTCTTTTTCATAACTTTCTTTTTTACTATTATAGATGGTAAACGTACAAAGGTTCTTAGAAGTTGATGATATACTGCTGTTTTATCTTCGTTTTATCAAAAAATAGCAAACCGACATCATACAGGTCGAAAGTTATTCCGACCCTTTCGTCAGCCTGCCACTTTTTCCAAAGCGCTTTCATCTCTTTGGAATAGCAGATACCATGGACTACAAATACACTTTTAAGGGTAGTACGGTGTACGCAAACCCGAAATACTTCTTCCAATAAGTCCGGATTTTGGTAATCGTTCAGATACAGAAAATCGACTGAAGTATCCGCATCCAAAAACAGTTCCGACAAGTCGGAAGCAAAGAGATAAGAAGCCGATGGTTTAGCAGACTGTAAGTACAGGGCTGTCGAGGAAGGACGCCCAACCTCAATAATCGTATTAGGCTGTACTCTATTTACCAACCGGAACAAAAAACGGTTTACCTTTTGAGAACCTTTGGTCCACCCACGCTCTCTTACCATCTTTTTTTGTTCTTCTTTCAAAGAAGAATAAGCATAGTAAGGCATCTTTTCATAAATTACATCAGTAATGAGACTGAAAGCAAATGGGGAATGGACACCATATCCGCAACGATGACGGAAGCGGGAAAGCCAGATAAAAGGTCTTTTTATACAGAGTAGAAGATTCATAAAACAATCATTCGTATTTTTATTCTCCCGACAAAGATATATTTTTTTATTGAAAAAGGGTTGGTTCTTTGCAGGAACCAACCCTTATTCATTTATTCCAAGTTACTACTGCAGTCTGAATGACACAGGCACAGTATATTTCACTCGAACTTTCTTACCATTTTGCACTCCGGGAGTCCATTTCGGCATAGAACTTATCACGCGGATAGCTTCTTTATCCAAATAAGGATCAACCCCTCGCACCACTTCAGGATTAGAAATCGTTCCGTCTCTATCTACTACAAACTGAACAATGACTTTTCCTTGTGAACCAGTTTCTTGCGAAATCGTCGGATATTTGATATTGCTACCTAAATATTTCATTAAAGCAGCTGTACCTCCAGGAAACTCCGGCATGACTTCAACACTTACGTGAATAATGTCTTCAACTACCGTTTCTGTTTCTACCACTGGTGGTATCCAAATAACGTCATGAACCGCATTCATATCCTCTGACACTGTAGAAACGTTATCCGTCACCTCCATATTGTTTTCCACTATTTCGAACAATTCTGTTACCTTAGTTTCGGGAGGAGGAGGCGGTTCCAGTTTCTCTTCAGGGAATGTGATCGGAACTAGCTCTGTTACAAAGATGGATTCATCATCTGGTGATAGTGCTGCAACTCTGACATCATGTTGTGTCCATTCGAACGAAACGAACATGAAGGCTAGCGCAACAACCAAACCCATCAACAACCAAGAACCCCGTTGATTCTCAATTGCAGCCTTTTTTGATTTCTTGGCTTCCATAAAAAATGTGTTTAAGTAATTAATAATAGAAAATATATAGTATATATACTACTTTTCGTTTTTCCTCTTAAGCATTACTTAAAGTGCTCTCTCGCTGCAATAAATATAGTCTTTTTATGGATAGGTTGTTACGACGCCCCTTGTTTATTTTATTCTTTTCTCTTCTTTTGGATAAAATTTATGAATTAATCCTCATATCGGACAACCTGTCCATTCCTGTCAACAATAATCCTTGAATATATGTCTTTCAAAGCACACAAGAATAAATCTTTGCTAAGTACAGTAATGTTATGATAGACGGGAGCAGTAAGAGGCTTTCCTTTTTCATCCATCAGCCCGTAAAGATTGTAACTACCATATCTATAAATTCCGGTAGGCTTCATGATTGTTCCTTCGCCGTCTTCTGCCCTTTCCATCGTATCATAATCCAGTGAAGTCACATCATGATAAACATTCTTATTTAGTATCCTACCATCATAAGCGATCTGCAACTGAACTCCATCCGGTCTATCTGCCACTAAATAATCATCTAATAATTCAATATCCCTGTATTCTGCAGGAAGAAGTACATGCAAAGAATCATCCAGTACTCCATACATCTTTCCGTCATTGAATACTCTTTTTCCATATTGCGGATTTTGTATATACTCATAGGATGGTTTCAGTACCCATTCTCCCTTTTTATTGATTATGCCACATTTCCCGGTTGCATCATACATACTGCTATACCCATCGTGAAACACAAGCCCAACTTGCTTCTTATTATCCTTAGCATAAGGAAACTGAAAATCAATCACAGTCTTTCCTTGATGATCAATAAATCCAACCTTATTATTCAGTACTACAGCTGCCAAGCCTTCGGAGAAGATCCAGGCATGTGTATATTGTGCCGGTATCACATTCGCTCCCGTATAACGGTCGAAATATCCACGTTTGAAGTTTATGGAATAAACAACCAACGAATCTGTATATGCATCCGCCGCAAACAGCCAGTCGATGCCGTCAATCGTTGTTTTTCCGGTAGTCATATTGCGTATACTATATTTCTCGTCACTGATAAAAGAACGACACTCGCTACTGTATATATCAGCCAATTGCTCGTCACTCTCATAATGTTCACAAAAACCAATAGTCAACATAATGCTAACCCAAAGCAGGCACAATACAGCAATTGTACCCAAAGCTTTTCCCAAAGTTATCTTTTTCATTTTATCTTTATACTATTTTTCATCATCAAAAAAATTGTCTGCCAAATTATTACAGTTTTTCTCCAGTTTATCAAAGAAGCGCATACGACTGGCACTTTCTTTTGCAAACATTTGATTGGTACCACATGGAGTACTTTCAAAACTCATTACGTTTGTTACGGAGATCGTTGCAGCCACCTTTTCTACATTCTGATTAGCTCCGATATAAGTAAACACCCAACCTTTAGTCTTCAATTCTTCAACCATTTTCTTTATCAGCCTTCCATCATATTCCGAAGAGGAATTTTCTTCCCCGTCTGTTATAATTGTAACCAATACTTTATAATCATCGGTTTCGGATAAAGAATAGCGCAACTTTGTCAATGCCATTCCCATTGCATCATACAAAGGAGTACAGCAATTCGGACGATAGGTCTCATGCGTTAACTCCGACACCACATCTACACTGACTTTATCAAACACAGTCCGGATACTGTCTGAATTAAATATTACCAATGAAACAAAATGTCGTTGTCCTTCATGCTTCCTTTGCGCAGCAGAAATCGTTTGAATCGTTTCATTAAAACCTGAAATAGTTTGTTTCTCAATGCTGCTCATTGATCCACTCTCATCCAAAATAATTAAATTATAAACTCGTTGACTCATGTTGTTTTTATATTTTTAGTTTATCAAAAAAAATCTACAATCATTTTATCTATAATCCTACATACAAACTTTTCTCCTCTCTTAAAAGAGAATTGTCTCCTTATCTGATTAGGAGTCCCAACAAAGCAACTTGTTGACATTCTTCCCTCATCTTTAAACCCGATCTCCACATATACCAGACAGCACTGGTCATCTTTCACCCCTCTGATGTATTGAAATGAAAGAGAGTCATAACAATCACTTACTTTTTCATTCTCCTCCAACAACTTGACTTCCTTATCTGTTATAGTCCCTTTTATATCTTGCACTACCACCTCCAGTAGCTTACTATTCAGCCGGGATATAAGTCCACAAAGATGTGAGTAATCAAAATCGCTTTTACTTCTACGCTGTTCTTCCTGATTACGCTCCCATTCCTTCCTCTCTTTTTCCCGTTCAGGAGTCAGTTCCACTATCCAATAGGTATCTCTCAACTCTTCACACTGATCTAATACAGATTTCTCACTAGCTTCCAACGCTTTACCGGCTTTTTCCCGAGTTTTAAAAGTACCTACCAAATAACTTTCCCGGGCAAAAGTATCTTCGCCCCATACCTCATACATTACCTTGTTCATAATTCCTCCCTGCTATTAAATACTTGGATATTTTTCTTTCAGTTTTCTCATAAAAGGCTTGGTTATCTGTAAATTATCCACCTCATCAAACGGTGGAAGAAACACGCAATTATTATCCTTAATCAAGATCAGGTATCTTACATTAATGATGAATGACTGGCTAACCTGCACCAAGTGAGGATGATAACTCAGTATCTTTTGCGAATTTGTATTTCTTTTCAACATCAGAGAATGTTTATCACACAAAACTGCTTCCCATTGCTTACATTTGGAGTTATAGCGAAAATAACCAATGTGTTCCAAACGGATCAGTTGCAAATTTCCAGTCATAGTGGCAGATAAAAAGATATTATCCTGATCTCCGGCAATACCAATATTCTTCCAATTGTCCATGTTCAGTTCATTTTAATTCGGTTATATGTACTTATATTACCATTGTAAATACTCAAAAACTCCTTGATAGCCCGATGTTTAATATTATAAATATTATCTATCGTTTTATTCCATTTTCGGGCAACCTCCTCAGGTGTATATCCTTCAATAATCATTAATCTTAGGATATCCGCATAACGCTTGTTTTTCATCAAAGACATTACCCGTTTCACATCTATATCTACTTCAAGGTTCAGTTCTGTATTATAAGTATTCCTACAGGAATTTATCAATTCCTCTTCAGAATCCTTCTCCATCAGCACCATCTTCTTTTTGACGAAAAAATGCCATGACACGACAGAAAGCCACGTTTTCAGATGACAATCATTTATTCCTAAAAAAGAATCCAGTCTTTTCCAGTTTCCAGCATTGAGTTCCAGATATAGTTCGTTCACAAGTTCATCATATCCGACTTTACCATTGTAAAGTGAATACTTGATTTCATTCAATAAAAAATAGCATTCTTTATAAAAGAATTGATGAGTTACCCTGTTATCCAGATTTTTAAGGCCATGGATATAGTCATTATCACTCAATAAAGGGCTTTTAGTAGCATACGATTTCATAATGGTAAACCTTTAATTTACCACTTAATGTATTTTAGTCCTTCAAAGTAACCCTACTTTGGAAGAAAAATGTATTATTTCCTATTTTTTAGTGTCAGTCCAGCATAATAAAGCCTGCCCAGTAGAAAGGTTCAGGATAAGTTTGACGTATGAATGCTTTTGCATCTTCAAAAGCCTTTCTCTTATTCCAGCCGTTTTCTGTCAGATTTCTGTAAAAATGCACCATAAATTCTTTGGTAGTCCAATCACTCACTCCCCATAAACTCATCACTAAAGTTTGTACACCGGCCTTCTTAAAAGCACGCTGTAGGCCAAAAACTCCTTCAGAATTGATACTACCTAATCCTGTGTCACAAGCAGATAGTACGACTAAATCCGCACCTTTCAAATTCAGACGGGAAATATCATCTGCCGTCATAATGCCATCTAAAACACCTTCCGGTAGCATGGTTCCCTTCCACCCTGCATTACCACCGGACATGATCACACCGGATAACAACATTGCATTCTGATATCCTGCCAACCTTGATACATTCTCCGCATCCGTCGGAGTATAGTAGAAGCCATGTGTAGCCAAATGAATAATTTGAGGTGCCTGCCCATCCAAATGAAAGAAAGATTCCTCAGTACCCTGAGTTCCAGTATAAATAGTCGCATCTATCCGGCAGTCTCCCAGCAAATCAGCAATACTATTTACCTCCTCTTGGGTCATAGGAAGATAGCGATAAACAGAATCACTGACCATGGCTCCACCACGCAATGCAAAAAGTCGGGATATATCATATTTCTTACTTTCCGCATCCATAACGGACAAATCGACATCATAATATAACCCTCCGTACAAAACCGCACTTGTATGTCCAGTTTGTTGTAATTCTTGCCTGCAGATTTCTCTGGTAGAAGACAATCGTATAAAATGATACTGATCTCCCAATATAGAATCAGAGGTAACAGCTACAGATTCAAGAGATAGCTGATGTAAAGTACCAGCCGGAACATAATAAACGGTCTCACCCAGATGAATATAATGAGACAGTGATTCCCAACAAAGCTTCAACAAAGATTGAGAATAAGGGAAATGATAAAGACGGTCTGTTATATTATTTACAGTGTTATATAATGAGTCCAATTGATTCTGATTAAAAAGCGGAACCAATAAGGGATATTCCCACTCTTTCCTTAAAACATAAGCTGCATAACAATGAACGGAATCTAATTTAAAATCCGTAAAGTCAATGGCAACCTCACCTTCTTTCAAAGCATTTTTTATATCCTTATATTGCGTATTCAAGAACTGAGTATAGTTTCCATAAAAAGAGCACTTGCTTGCCAACTGTTTATCAATCTGATCAATCTGAGAATAAAGTTCATTGGCATTCTCTGTCCCCTTACCTGTAGCTCGCTCTACTTCGGTCAATCGACTTTGTAACAGTAGCATTTTATTATACAGTGCCAAGTCTTCTTCCGTGCCACTCTGCCGTAGTAAATTCCTCATAGACCTTTCAGACTCCAATAACAATCCTTTCGAAAAGACCAATGCATTATATGCATCGCAGGCAAAAGGCTCCTGCTTTACTCCTATTTTTACAGCATAAGCAGTCATATTCCATAATATATCAGAAAGATCATTCCAGTATTTAGTTCTGGCGTTCGTTGGCAAATATCTTAATTGCTTTTTAATAAGCTCTTTCAATAAAATTGCAGCCTGCCTGTAATCTTTGCATCCAACTTGCTTTTCATTGGTGAATCCTTCAATGTTGGCTAAATAGTAAAGTGAATTTGCATACTCCATAGACTGATCTCCATATTTAGATTTACACAAAACTGAATAATGGGAATAATTCTTTTTAGCGACAGCAAAATCTTTTTTATGATACCAACAATTGGCCATAGCCAGCAAAATATGCATTCTGCTATTACTATCTTCCGGATAACGGACAGACAGCAGACTGTCTGCATATTTATAATCAGCTATTGCCAAGCCGTATTCATCAAAGTTTGCATATAATAAACCTCTCTGTACATAATGACCGGCAACCGTTTCCATAGACACCGACTTCAGCTGATGACTCAGGAATAAGGAATCCATACAGCAAAAAGCACTATCCTTTAATCCCATTTTCTGATAAATATATGCACGGTTCCGGTAAGGAGAATAACGATTAGCTGACGCAAGACCAAACTCTGAAGCATAACAAGACAAACAACAGGTGTTATATTTTAATGCGTCATCATATTTTTTCTGTGCTATCTTCAGATCGCACAAGCGTAAACTGGTAATAAATAACTGGCTATTTCTTACCTCTTCCTGCAAATTGGGAATCAGACTTAAATTCTTTAAATAAAATGATTCTGCTAGTGCATCATTTCCCCACAAATTTTGTGCATTGTCCCCTCTTTCATAATTCAGTTCCATCTGAATATTGACATCGCCAACATTTGACATTAAAGAATCTAGCCTAAGTGACAATTGCAGATATTCCTCCCACTCTCCAAGCTCCTTCAATACACCACTTTGTCCTTTCAAGGCATCAGTCCACATAAGTGTATCAGGTATCTGCCGGGCAATGTTCACCACCTCGTTATACCTTTTCATAGCCTCATCAGCCGAATAGAATCTTTTTTCTATCTCAGCCATTTGCTTTAATACGGACATCTCATCTCCCTTATCAGAAATCTCCTGAAAAGATTTACGTGCTTCTATAAAACATCGGTATGCTTCTTTATTCTTATTCTGCAGTTTAAGAACACAACCTTCAAAGTACCAGCTCAGTCCTATTTTCTGTATGCTTTTTATGCGCATCTCGCCTGTAGCAAACGTCAAACCTTGATGCAATACACTTCTCGCCTTTTCATAATCACGCTTTAATATCAGCTCCAAAGCACGTGAGTAGTAAGTCGAGTCCGGCTGCGTTTCGGTATACTGCCGGGCATTTACTCCGACAGTCGCCATTATGAATAATATATAAGTCACCCAACGTCTCATCTTAGCATCTTTTATCTAAGCAACATCCATAATGAATCCGCCTTATCGCGATAATCGCCTTCTTGTAATCTATACTGTTCTAACGATTCACGGGCTTCATTATATTTTTTCTGCCCGATTAATGATTGAATACGTAACCACTCTAACTGATAAAGAACAATAGAGTCACATTCATGTACATAAACATCTTCCTCTGTCTTTATCTTTTTAGCTAGTACCAGAGAGTCTTCACTCCTATATACAATTCTCAAAGAATCTACTAAAATCAAAGCTTCATCATATTGGCTATCATTCAATAACTTCACGACATTCTGAGTATGTGTTCCTCCCCGTTGGTACATTCCCAAGTCTGATGGGATAGACACAGGGATAGACAAATGATCATCTCCTACATGAAAAAAGAAAACAGCCAATACTAAACAAGCAGCCAAAACAGATACGATTCTTCCAATCTTGTAAACCTGGTTTCGCTTGGACCGTACTACATCCAGTGCTACCAAATGCTCTTTCATTGCACGTGTTTCAACTGCATCTATTATATCTTTCATCAATTCTACACGCTGGCGTAAAGCATCATCTCCTGCCAATATATTCTCAAAGGCATTCTTCTCACGCTCCGTCATCTCTCCACGTAGGTAGCGATCTATTTTATTTAAAGTTTCCTCTTTCATGTAGATAAGGTTTCAAGTTATACATATTAAACTTTTCTTCAATACGCTTTTGCAATTGTTCCATACATTTATATTTCCGTGTTTTCAATGCATCCTTACTTGTATAATTATCTGACATCTCCATGATTTCATCGTAATTCTTTTGCTCGTAATAGAAAAGTGAAATAATCTTGTAGCAAGAATCGGGCAGGTTCATTACACATTCTGAAACAATTTTCGATTTCAAATCTTCCGTATGAGTAGTAACGTCTGCCTCACTCATCTTACTACTCAAAAGCTGTTCCATATCCCGTGCACTTACTTCTTTTTTTCTGAGATATTGGTTATAATCATTTTTGGTGATATCTATCAGATATGTCCGCAAACTGCATTTTAACAGATTTATCTCTCCAGCAGCATTTCTCTTGTAAATTTGATTATTTTGTACAAAAATAGAACAACGCCGGATCTCTTTCCAAAGTTTCACAAATGACTCCTGAAAAAAATCATCTTCCAGATTTTCTTCCTGAAACAGCTTCTTATAAGTTTTACGAAAATAATCTCTACAGTAAGTATGAAAATGATTAATCACTTTCATGTTTTCTTTTTGAATTTCCAGGATGTAAAATTCATCCGTATATGATTTAAATCCCCACATCAACTATTTTCCTCCAAATACATTAAAGACTTTATATCCGGATTGCCCAGTCAACACAGGAGTCTGCGGCAAACCTCTCCGATTCTCATCCATAAATGATTTTATTAATTGGATTAATTGATCATTAGACAGTCTACCCAATGATTCTTTATATTTATACAAGCCATAACTCAATTTTCCATATCCATCCGGTAATTCTGTATTAGACTGATAATTCTTGCAAGCACTCAGCGTCAGCCAATACTCCGGAGTCTTTTCTTTTTTGACGACAAGAGCAGGATCAATGGGAATCACAAACTTCCTCTCCGTACCTCTTACACACTCCTTGCTTATATCTCTCGAAGAATCTCCACTATGGCATGCATCTACTGCTAGCAACAGATGTCCCGACGTTCCTATTCTATTATGTATATTTGTCAATAGCAAGCCGATCTCATCATCTACCAGATGTTTCTCTCCACGATCTTTATTACTATATTGCAAATATCCGTCATAAGGAATCCAAGCCTCATCCAAACCATCCTCTTCATCTCCGTCTATATCCGTCATTCGTTGCCCATGTCCGGAGAAATGAATATAGACAATATCACCAGCTAAACATCGTTTTGCCAGTTTTTGAAATTCAGAGACTATTTGTTTCTTGGTAGCTTGCTTATTCACCAACGTCTTTACATCATTATATTTATAGTATTTCAGCATTTCCACGATAATAGGGACATCCTTATCACCATGAACAGCAGACCAGCTAGTATCTTCATATTCACCTAATCCTATTACTAATGCTCTTTTATTCTGCGCTTGCAAATACAAAGAAAAGAATATGATAAATGTCACTACTAAAGATTTCTGATTCATAGTCTAAATATCAATGTCTAATTCATTTTCCAGCCTTTATTTCTAAATACAGATTTACATGAAGGACAAAAATCATCCTAAGCAAACAGTAATGTAAAAGCTAACATACTTAGAAAAGCCTGTTTCATCATATTATACTTTTCAATTTCTATTATAAGCCTTTTTTAAAGCATCTCTAGCCCACTCCAATCTAGTTTTAGCTTTATCTTTGGCGTCTTTTGCCCATCTTTGACGTGTTTTGGCTTTATCCACTGCATCTTTCGCCCATCTTTGACGGGTAGCTACCTTGTCCAAATTATTTCTATCTGCATAATATTCAGCGTCCTTCAAATACTTTTGCGCCTGATTATTATAATATTTTGCCTCCCGTTCATAACCTTCCGCCTGATTAAAATAGTACTTAGCTTCACGTTGATAACTCTCAGCCTGTTTCAAATAGTAATCGTTACTTTGGGAAAAAGCAGGCAATACAATCCATAATCCAACCACAAAAAAAATAAATAATCGTTTCATGTTAGTTCTATTTAAAAATATCCTCTTTATACTATTGAGCCATTCAATCTATTATTTCTAACATGAAGTATGAAAAATATTCCATTATTAAACAATCAACAATGATAATTCCAGGAGCGTGCGATAATTCTGCTGACTCCTGGAATTTTATATACCCCAAACGCCCGAATGCTAATACACAACAATCACATTATGCGTCAACTATATTGTCAATCGTATTCTGTGCTTCATGTGCCTGATTGATAAATAGCTGGGCTGTCACTGGTGAACCACTATCCATTGCATCCTGAGCATATCGCATACAATCATCATAATTGTTCTCCAATGATTGAATCGAATGTTGCACTGTCGGATTATTCAAATCATATCCAAAGGAATCATAATTGAAGCTAGACGGATTGAATGGTGAATTCATAGAAAATAATGAAGCATCTATAGGTGGTAATCCAACAGATGCAATCGCATCATCAAAAGTCAAATAAGGTGCTGTCGGCATCGTATCGAAAGCATTATACAATAATGTCATAGGATCTGTCGCTGCCATCCATGTAGAGGCATCTGGAAGATAATGACTATAATTGTGAAACATATCGAATGTACCATATTCTACTCCTGCTACAACAGGCAAATGATAGTCTTCACCCATACTTTGAAATGCTTCTACAGCGTTTGGAGTGGGAATATCCGTTGAAACCATAAAATGCTTTGAATCAGACCACGCATCCATAAACTGATCCATTGGATATGCCTGGGATTCTTGCCCTGTTCCAGGATCAGTCAATATGACCATTGGATTATTAGGGTCGGCCATATCTATTCCAGCCACAATTAGTGCATGATCAGATGTATCACCATGGAAGAAATCATTCCACCACCCTAATAGTTTATTATCCCATAACTCACCACTATCAACCCCCACAATAACCTTATGCCCCTGTGCCAGTTCATTTGCTAAGTCAAAGACATTTGCATTCACCGTTTGAGTACATGGGATACCAGCTTCTGCCAGCAGTTTACCAACATCTCCCATTTGAGTACCTGTTCCATCACCTGAATACCACCCGTGTTCAATAGAATATTGCACCAGCTGATCTTCAGAAACTGGAACTCCGAAATCATTTAAAATAAGTTGCTGGGATTTAATAGCACAGGTATCAGCATATTCCTGTTGAATTGAATTGTTTTCTAAAGCTGCCATAATACAATTTTATTTTTTAATTAATACCATATTCATTTAACTTAGTCCCCCAATAACTATCACCAACTGAAGCTGCTACAATTGCCGTTGACCAAGCTCCCATATCATCTTGTGTATACCATGTTCCATTGGGAAATATCTTGAAGTTGTCTGCCGAGTATCCTGATGCATAATCCCCTTGCGGATGATAACAGTTAATGATAGAAGAACCATCTGTATAGTTGGTAAGCGTAGCTCCTTCTGTTATCCATAATAAACCAAGTTGTGGATGAACATATTTAACCTTTACTAATCCCGAGAAATCGGTCATAATAACAATTAATGCCCGATAAGTCATATAACTAGCATCAGTCCATTGCACTTCTACCATCCTATAAATAGATGGGGAGGATTCAGAAGTGGAAGATGACGATGAAGTATCATCACTTTCCGATGAATCATCCGCCGTAATATCCACATCAGTGTCATCATACGTATCAGTATTGTCATAACCATCATTCGCCGCAGTTTCAGCAGCAGAACTTGATGGTCTAACAGTCGCTGCAGGTGCTGTATATGTGTAATCCGAACTTGAAGATTCTGAAATAGCATAGCCACATATTCCAAGAATTATAACTGCTACAATAGACAAAACGACCTTCCAAATACCCAAATCACCAGATGCATCCAAATTGACGCCACATCCTCTACAAAACTTTGCTTCGTTAGGATTAGTAACCTTACATTTTTTACATATTTTCATCTCCATTTTTTTAACCATTCTTAAGAACCCTCTTTCACAACTTCAACTGAATCCATATTTGTATCTTTTCTTCCTGCAAGAGAATCTTGCAATTGTTCAATTATTTGGTTATACTCATTTCTCTGATTGATTATCAGTCGGTTTTTTATTTTCAGCTGCTCTTAAAACAAATGAATTGTCTCTCTTTGATTGATCAGTTCTACGTTTCGAGAACATAAAAGTGCCACTGATAAAATCAAACAAAGCATAAACAAGCCCACTATAATCCAAACACTTCCCAATACATAAGTTTTTTTTTTAATTTTTATTCCCCCAATATTGATGTATTCTTCAGAATTATTATGAGATGCAGATGAAAAATAATCACATGACTTTTTGTATGCGGTACTATTTTCGTCCAAAGAAGGTATGGTTACTTTTTGTTGTTCAACATGCTCTGTTTGCACAGATGTAGTACAGCTATTTTTACCATCTTTTACTAACGGAGCACCACACGTCGGGCAATAATAAATAGTTTTTTTTGTTGATGGACTTTGTTCATCTTGACGGAGCTGTAGGAATATAGCAGAATAGTTATCATGCGATTTTTCATCACACCTTTTTTTCAATCGCGAAGTACGTTCTTCAAATATTCCTTCGTTCAAAACAAGTTCTATTTCATTATCACGAAGTGCATCGTTCACTCCATCAGTACATAATAATAAGTAATCACCACCTGCTACATCCACAAGTGTATCTATCGTCATTTCGATTTTTTCATCTTTGCCAGCCTGAACACTACGTGTGAGAATATTCTTCTTAGGACTATTAAAAGCTTCTTCTTCTGTCAATATTTGATTTTCTACCGCTTCCGCAACCATAGAATGATCTCTAGTACGGAATTTGATATTGCAACGATTATCTAACCAATAGCATCGACTATCCCCAACGTGCCCCACTAACACATTATAACGGTTCAATGCCACCACAACGAGAGTTGTACCCATACGACGTTCATCGTGATAAGTATCAGCGTTGTTCAATTGTTTGACAGCAAAATCAAGTGCTCCTTGAAGTACATCGGGGGTATATTCATCTATTTGTAATTTTTTAAGATAATCAAATACGCTCGTTCCAACAATTTCACTGGCAATTTCCCCATGCCCATGACCTCCCATGCCATCACAAAGCACAAAAATCCGATCCTGATTACAACAAGGGTAAATGAAGTCCTCATTTCCTTTGCGATATTTTCCTATTTCAGAAAAACTTGCACAATTTATAACTTGTACCATAATTCATTCTATTAATATTAATGCTATAATGATCTAAGAACTTTTCCATATTTCACGCAGAACGCCACCCACTCCCACTATCACTCCCGTCTTTCCAACCATGTTAAACACATATATCAGATATATTGCCAATGCAATTATAACAATAGAAAAGACTACTTTTGCAACCGTACCAGTTCTTTCTGATTGTATTCCAGATGGAGAAGATTCTTTCACTTTGGGGCCGCCAGATTGTATCAACAACATCCTACACCATCTGCAATATTTCGCATCAATGGGATTATCCGTATTGCATTTACTGCATCTTTTCACCATAATACTACGCTTCTACGTAAGCTATCTCTTTTGATCCGCAATAACAGCAATAATTGTTCTTGTTATCATTAAACTCTGAAGGCAGAGAACGGTAACAACTTTTACATTTCCAACGTTTAGATACCGAAGAAGTAAATATGTATCCACAATAACAGGAGGAATTCCCGAGCGGACTTTCCCTTCCACATTTAGGGCATTTCTTTGTTACTTCGGATATTGCTATTTGCTCCTTTCCGCAATATGGACAGTATCGAACATTCTCTGCAATTTTTTGATGGCAAGCAGGATTAATACAAACCCTCTCCTTTTTATTACCTATTCCTTCCAATGCCAATTTCAATTGATTAAAACTAGCAAACCTTTTGTTGGGATTCTGTTCTGTGCATTTATCAATAATAGTAGCAAAAGGTTCCACTGTTACTTCAACAGAAGGATCATCTGTACCTGTCAATAAAAAGTGCAACGTTTTACCAAAAGAATAGATGTCAGAAGCTACTGTCAGTTTGCCACCTACTTGTTGTTCAGGGGAAGCATAAGCGAGCGTCCCTTTAAATGTAGACTCTCCTGTTTCTGTTTTGGTAGTGTACATCTCTGCACCTTCTACAATGTCTGCATTCTCGCCTATAATTTTGGCTATACCAAAATCTATTATTTTAATATATCCGTCTCTGGTACGAAATAGATTGTTAGGTTTTATATCTAAATGCAAAATATGTTTATCATGAGCATATTGCAAACCTTCTATTACTTGATAACATATCTTTTTCACTGAGTCCGGAAGAATTCCATTAGGAGTTTTTTCTTTAACAAATTTCTCTAAATCCATTCCATCAAGCCAATCCATCTCAAGAACGGTATACGTTTCTCCGGTCTCATCATCAACATAAGTGAAAGCATTCAATGCTTTGATTATATTCGGATGATCCAGACTCTTAAGTATTTGAATACCCTTCAAGAAGCGTTGACAAAGTGCCGGATTGTTTACCGCCTTATCTGGACGGACTACTTTAAAAGCACGACAAAAACCTGAACTATTCATTCCTTTATATACTACGGCCATTCCACCTTGTGCCTTTTCTACAATTCTATATCCATTTATTTCCTTTGGCATAATCTTTGGTTTTTAATATTATTATAGAGTTATTTTTATTATTATTTCTATCACTTACCAATAAAAAATATTCATTTACCGTTTTTCGACAATAATAAAGTTCAAAAGAAAACAGACATTGTTCACTTTTTAAACTGAAATCTTGTTACACCTGCTTGGATGGTGGCTCCATCCACTAATGCTATATTTCTAGGTGCAAAAGGTACATTCAAGTTCAAAGCCAACCTATCATTAATTATAGTAGCCTTTTTTTGACTCATTGTAGTTACCAAATATTCATAATGTCCTGACGAGTTTCTAGATACATCAATAGTAAAGTGTTCCCGACTCATAGCCGGGTCGCTAAAACTAAAATCCTGCTCACTACTCCGTCCGAAAGTATTCACGCCTTCTTTTAATTGACAGACCTCATTCCCACAAATCAATATTCCAATCTGTTCTTCCGCCATAGGAGGCTGTTCTTGTTTGTCCAGCAACCTTTCTATATAGGCAATTCCCCCCAAACATACAGCATAGTTATGATTATATTCCCCATTAATTCCGGTCATACTACGAATGATACGCACCTCGGAAGCGTTATGGGAGGCAAGATGTTGTCGAAGCTTTTCACTGACTAAAGGAATTGATGTGGATCCACCTACCAATAAAACTTGATTTATATGCGTCCATTCTTTATGAGCCGTTTTCAACATTGAATCACAAGCACTTAGTGTGAGATCCAGTTTCTCTCCAATCAAAGCATTCAGCCCTTCCCTATTAAGTGAGAAAAATTCATCATTTGAAAGTATGATTGTCCCGCTAGGTGATGCTGACAAGCTCTCTTTCAATTTCTTACAAGCCTCATAGTCATTCCATCGTTTCTCCCGGACCAGAGGTTTATCCATGTCCGTTGCTTCTTTCTGAGCCTTTTTATAAACAGCTGCATCGAAATATTGTCCACCACATTTCACTCCACTATTACATCCCAAAAAAGTTGGGTTGTCCACTTCTCCCATATCCATCAATGCAGGATCGAAAGTGCCGCCTCCAAGATCATAAATTAATGATAAACCTGCCGAACGACTATCATTGATGTAAGCATAGTGCCAAGCAGCGGCTTGCGGTTCCCGCAAAAACTCCACCGTCGTAAAACCAGCATCTAAGGCAGCCAACCTCATGATATCTTTACGCGAATCTTGCTCTGTATATATAGCCGGAATCGTAAGAATTACTCTATCCAAACGTGCTCCGTTATTTTCTACTTCAGAGCATCCTTTGATGTATCTAAGTATTTCAGCTACCACCTTTTGGTAATCCACCCCGTTACAATCCGGTGAATTAGCGATATCCAGCTTAAACTCCTGCAAGAAACTTTCAGGATAACGTGTTTTAAAGCTCTCCGCATTTTGGCATACCACAATTTTATCCCTTGACAGTACACATGCAACTGTAGGGAAAAAAGGAATATTGTTAGGCAATACCAATTTCGGCCTACCATCTATTTCAATAGCAGCTGCTGAATTACATGTTCCAAAATCTATGCAAACCCAATTACCCATATACTTTCTATCAAAAATTAGTCATTTATTATGTTCATAAAACAGCACTTACACTACATCGATATCATAATAGCCCAAATGGATATAAAGACAGCAAAAATCATCAGTATAATCCATATCCATTCATAATTTCGCTTCAAAATTTGCCCACAATAACGACAGTACTTTGCATCCACAGGATTATCTGTGTGACAATGTATACATTCCATATCAATACTATTTTAGCTCATTTCCATAAATATCCATAATATATTGACGTCCGTTTTGCTGTACGTTCAGAATCTGTCCTTCAATTTTCCATGATAACCAATCATAAATTGCCGGAAGTTGTATCTCATACCGCCGAACACTATATACACCAAACTTTTTATTCTTCACTATAAAAGTATAATCATCATCATTCACAAAATCCAGTTGTATGTAATCCGCTTCTTTAAGAAGTTCACTCTTGACGTATCGGTTGGGAAATGATTTATCAAAGAGTTTGTATTTAAAAGAAACATAAGCAATGACAAAACTGCAAACAAAACCGCCTAATGCAACAAATGCACTACAAGCATTACCAGATAATACTGGTTGATCAAGAAATGCAATAATTCCTCCAATAACCATCAAACAGCCGATAACAAAAAGAAGCTCTAATAAATATAATAAAAGAGTAGCCCCTAACGAACCTTTTAACATTATCATAGTAGTGGGCATAAAACCAAGCTCTGATAATTTTTCAAAAAAACTTTCTAATTGTAGAACATTACCACATACGCGACAATATTTTGCATCATCCGGATTATCACATCCACAGTTATTACACTTCATAATTATTACTTTTCTATCTATCACATTATTATATCAGAACGAGTTAAAACTCTTTAGCTATTATACAAGAAGGCACGTGCTTGATTATACTGATAATCCATCTCCTGCAATTTTTTACGCAAATGTGCATAAGAAGACAAGATCACACGTTTCCATTCTTTTTCATCAGGATCAAATTCATCATTGAGTTCTTTTCTCCAAAAACCCTCACGCTGGTAAGCATACTTTATCATATCTTGGGCAGACATATTTTCGCCCGAAAAGCCTAAACGTTCAGGAGCAGAAGAACCATGTTCACCACAGAGACGAAAGAATTCTTCAGCGACGTCATCAACAAGTTCTATTTTACGACAATATATCTTATTCAATAATTCGTATTCATTATGTTCATGAACCAACGCTGAAAAGATATCTGCTATACGTTGTTCTATGCGATTCAAAAGCTGGCGTTCTATTTGTCCGCCATCAGACGCTCTTTCTTCATGTATGACATGTACTAGATTTTGATAAATGCTCTCGAGCTTGATAAGTTTAGCACGCCCTCCAAAATGATTATGAAGTACTGTCATGAACTCATGTGCACCACTTTCGGTATAAAGTAGTTTCTTTGCCCCCAAAAGATTCGCATCAGGCTCGGTTTGTATATAGCGAACTATCAAATCAATGGCATACAAATCTAGTTTCATCAATAACTCTTTACGCTGCATCATATTAATGGAAACTTCATAATCCGGATCTACAAAATCTGCTGCCGACATCATCAGACAGGGCAATAAATCTTTATCTTTGACAGCTAACTCTCGTACTAATCCAAACTCTTCCTCTGTCATGGTAGAAGCCCGCATAAACAGTAAAGATGAAATAGGATAAATATTAAACAGAGTTTTACGCAACATGGGATTATTTGCCAAAGTATTAGCTGCCATACGTTGCCCTATTTGTAATGCCGTCCAGCTATGCTCTGCATCTTCCATCCATAAAATGTCTATTTTGGAAAGAACTCCGATTGCATTAAGTGGATTGAAATTCCCTCCCCGATTGAAATCCTGAACAACCTTAAGAGTATTTTCCGCCACAGAATTAGTAAACAACATAATCACCGCATCAGGACGGACATGCTTTAAAAAGTCGAGTGTATTTTGAGAATCCTGCCCACGAACAGCATCCAACCCAGGAGTATCTATGATATTTATCTCACGTAATATTTCAGCATCGTCAAACGTTTCAATGTAACTTACATTATTCAGTAATTCCTTCCGCCCGTCACTTTCTATTGTCCATCGGAGGAATTCCTCCGGTTTTCTATAAGAATCCGGAGAACCATCTTTATGATGAATAATAATATCAGATTCCGGTGCTCCATATTTCAGCCAACCAACATTATAAGTCACCTCCATTTGTCCCGTTGCCATCACTCCATCTTTTCCTAAAATCGCATTTACAAGAGTAGACTTAGATGAACTGATCTTACCAATAATTGCCAATTGCATAGGTTCATGCAGCTTTTTTATGGAACGTTCCAGCGTTTCATATAAAATAGGTAACGACCCGGACGGAATGGTCTTAAACAACTCATTCAGTTCTATTTCTATAGCATTTATATTATAGCCTTCTTCCATAAATCACTAACAAATAGTCTCATTTGGATCCTGACGCAGTTTTTCTTCCTTATTTTCATGTGCCTGAAACGGATTAGAAAGAATTAGATCAATCATGTGTTTTTGAGTGACTAAAGGATTCATCAGCCGTTCCAGTTCCATTTTACGAGATAAAATCGTTTTTTGATTTTGTGAAAGTTTATTCAAATCAGCCATTAATGTTTGTAGGGTTGTTTGCACTTCCTGCACACGTTGTGACACTACCTTAATCCAAACCTGCTGAAATTCAGTAAAACGACTTTCAACAAAAGTACGCAACTGTTGCATAGCCACAGTTATTTGAGGTTGGTATTGCTCTCGTAATTCCGCTATTTTAGATGCACGGACCGTATCAGAGTGGCTCTTTGCAGCGATGCCCAGCCCCACGGCAATAGGGATAAAAAGAGGAAGACCGAATCCAAAAAAACCAGCTAAGGAGCCCACAACCAAATTAGTTGCAAAACCAGCACCCATACCAGGAACAAGAGACATCAAACGTCTGTGAATAGGTACCTCATTTTCTGCATTTACTTCCATTATTGAGTAAGAAAAATCTTTCACTTGATATTTCAACATTCCCTGAAATTCTTCTATTCGAGATATGCGATCGAAAGCATGTCGAAGTTCTAACACTATTTCGGCACCAAGTGATTCCAACGCCAAGTTCAACTGTTGTCCAATCCACTTACCACCGTTCTCTTTAGTCGCCTGCTCGCTCTGCAATAGTTTATTTAATCCATTGGAAGAGAATAGTATACTTTGCTCATTCAAATGATTGATTACTTCTTCACGAACTTCTGTAATTTTCTGTTGAATTTTAATCCGGAATTCAGATGACGGATTATTCAAGTCATATAACTGTTTTTGAATAATTGTTTCCTTTTGCTTAAGCTCCGTCAGAACTTTCGGATCCGGCATTTTTATCTGGGTTAGCTGAATCTTTATCGGCTCAATGACTTGCTCTAGTAAATCTGAAAAGTCATCACGAATATTCCTTATTATATCTTCTTTATAAGCAATCATCAGACGCTGAAGCTCCGAATCAATCAAACTAAAATGTGATTTCTCGTACATCTTCTCCACATGAGTTTGATTAAATGCCTGTTTAAACTTTGAAGACACTGCTATCACATTCGGCTCTTTAGAAGTGGAAGCATGATTCTTAATCTTTTGCACAGTATCTTGTTGTACTTCAACAACCTGCTCCGGAGTTTTCAAATCACATTTATTGATAATAATCGCACTATGTTTAGCATAACGGGTTACCTTCTGATTGTAAAAATCAAGTTCTGTAGTTGTCAAAGGTTCATTGACGTCTGTCATAAAAAGAGTTATATCCGCTTGTGGCAAAAAATAAGTCGTCAAGAAAGCATGTCGTGGGTCCAATCCTCCAACTCCCGGAGTATCAATCAAAACCAGTCCATTTTTCAAGCATTCCAATGGAAGTTCTATTTCCAAATAAAGTGTATTTTGTACTTGTTCAGCACGTCCAACAGTATACTTTTGAATGTCAGCATAAGGAATTTCCGCCTTTTGAACATGAGACAAGTCACCAAAATATCGTATTACCCGTTCTGTATCTCCATATCGAATGATAGAGACCACCGAAGTACATATATCTTGGTCTACAGGACAAATATTACGTCCAATCAACGCATTTACAAAGGAAGATTTGCCCCGTTTAAACTCCCCGCAAATAAGAACTTTTACTTCTGTATTCTGAATCTGCCTGATCCGTTCTTGAATCTTGGCAAGTGAATCTTTTCTATTTAGTCGCTCCAAAATTGGAGTAACAGCGGTAATTACACCAGTTATTTTTCTTATATCTTCTTCAACCATAATTTATAAATTTCAACTATTTATTATACTGTCGGCCCTCCATATTCATTATAAAAATGATCCCCTTTCGTACAAAGCAGAACAATATTATAGATTGGTATCAATATGTACCAACCGCTTACTCCGACATCATGCATTCGTCTCACTGCGACAGCCAAGGATGGAATAAGTACAGCCAAAGAATAAATAGTTCCGACAAATGGTATAATCGAAAGAAAAATATTAACTAAAAAGAAAGACCAATATTCTTTTCTACTGGCCCGTCCCTCAAATATCGCATATTTCTTCATAGCATATGCATAATATTCAAATACATCTTTTTCCTTGGATACACTTGATTGAATACTATGGCCGCAATAACGACAAAAATGCGCGTCTCCTGGATTTTCTATTCCACATTTAATACATTTCATTATTCATTTACATTTACTCCAACTACATAAATCAATCATCATAGGGAAAATAAGGAGCCGAACTGTCATATTCATCACCCGCATCATTGCTATCCAAGCAAAACAAATATAACAAATACAGAGAACCTATAATTGGAACTAGGCCTGCGAGAAGCATCCATCCTGATTTTCCGACATCGTGTAATCTTCTCACCGCTACAGCCACACTAGGCACAATAACAAGAATTACATATATCACAGACAATATACCCGCCGAAACCAATGCCAATATTAAGGTCACTAAAAAATTGAAAAGAATAAAATTCCAATACTCTTTCCGGCTTGCACGCCCCTCAAAATTTCCATAATTCTTCCAAACATGAAAATACCAATTGTAATCTACATTATTATCCATAAATCGTAATATTAGAATTAAACATTTATATAATAACTTATTAAAAGCCCACAAATAGGTAATAATTAACCCTCTACAGCATTTCACTAGTTAAAAAATTAGTTATCAACAGAAAAACAGATTACCTATATATAAGGTAATTATCAGTTCTTCTTTTTAATATAAGAGACGATAACTCTAAAATTCTATCAGTTCATCTTTCTCATTTATCACTCTCCTAAATCGTCAAAATTAAAGTAGTAATCATCAATACAATATTTATATTCGTATGTTGGATGATTATGATTATAAAAAACATTGGCTTTAACTTCCAATTCTTTCTCATCATCTGTTTTTCCTTGTGATCGATAGACAGCTATATAAGAATTGTCTTTACAGTATATATCATAATAGAATATTGTTTGGATAGATGTCCATTCCAATAAATATTTATCATATCGCAAACATACAGGTTGAATTGTAGCCACAAAACGGCCATGGTCAGGAGTACATGATATTGACACCAATACCACAATTACTACTAACATAGATTTTAATGTTCTTCTTATAGTATTCATTCTTCTAAGATTTTAAATTCTAAACACACTGCCACCTTTCTCAAATATACTATGACGATTTTAATTGTTCATAAATAGCTATGGCAACTATTATTGAAATGATAACAGCTATAGTTATGTTAACTCCTGAAGATGCAAACTTATTAAAGACCACCCATCCTGGAATTCTTTCATTCAGACTCATATACAATTCAACTTTTAAATACCATTCAGCGAAATATAAACGCAAAAAGCGCAGACCCAATCGTCATCCGTCCCCAGGTATCGCCAAACACCCACTGCACAAATGAACAAATTTGTCTACGCTTCGTTATATTATAAGAAGAGTCATACCACCCAACTTTTATCCACGCAAGATAAAAGAGAGATGTTTAGATATTCAGGTTATAATAATAGAAGTTACAGACCGTTTGACTTCATTCTGGCAGTTCTTTCAATTGGCGATTTCAGGGAACCGGAACTAGCTTACGCTCGATAACTAATATTTCATTTAAACACAGATAAGTCTCTTTAGACTTATCATCATTCGCAAAGATAATGCGAAAAAAGAATTATGCAAATAAATCTTTCATTTATCTGATAAAAAAAGAAAGCAGCACGATAATCAGTATTAGCTTTTAACAGATACAAATATCATGCTGCTAAAATGTTGTCCTTGTGCAGTCCTTTCATTGGCGATTTCAGAGACCAGGACAAACATATTTTCCATATTCTAGTTCACTGCATCATCTTTACAAGTCTCAAATATAACGAATAATATAGCAGGGAAAAATTACAAAAGTCCCAATCATGCCTAAACAACCCAAAAGCGGTACTATTGATTCGAAAAACATGTCTATCATGACATTTTTTATTTTGCAAATTATAACAACAAAAAGATAGCATTCGTTACAAATATATTATTTACATCTTTCATCTTTCACCTTAAGTCATAAAACATCCTATTTATCGCACTTTCAAACCATTGACAGTTCTTTTTCAATCTATCACCCAATCTTTCATCTTTCACCACCTATCACATCAAAGAAACAGCTATTTCTTTCCTGAACTATTAATAGATAAGTTCCTTTTCATTAAATATAAACTTCCTTTTCATTAATAGAAAACTTATTCCTCACTCTATTCAAACTATAAATGCAAGTTCCGTTTTTATAAATGAAACTTTCGTTTATAAAAACAGAACTTGCATTTATATAATCAAAGCTTTCATTTATAGATTACAAACAGCCAAAAGAAACTTCTCTATTAGAGGAAAGAAACTTTGTATAGGGAAGAAAGGAACTTTTCTATTAATAGCCAATGTAAGGGACAGTACATAAGAAGGTTCCAACAAAGAGAAGATGATATATTTGGAGAGTCCGATAATAAAGCATACCTTTACTCGCCTTTTAAATAAAGAAACATAAACAATAAACACATCTATCATGAAACTTACTTTGATGCGGGACAACGGAGGGACGACAACCATGCGAACGTTGGACATAAACATACAAATAGAAACGATGAAGCATGAAACGAAAGCCCAGCCAGTCAGCAACCTACGCACGAGCATCCGTTACGCATCACCGGACAGCAAGCTGGACGACGTCAAGAAATTGGCCAAAGTTGTCCCGGCTGCCACTTTTCGCAAAACAGTCAACGGTATACAGATGACCGGATATAACGGCATTATACAAATAGAAGTGAATCATCTCGCCAACCGGATGGAAGTAAACCGGGTGAAGCAGGAAGCGGCCGAACTTTCACATACATTCGCAGCCTTTATGGGTTCCGGAGGACATTCCGTAAAAATATGGATACGATTCACACGTCCCGATAAGTCACTTCCTCAAAAACGGGAAGAAGCGGAAATATTTCAGGCAAATGCCTACAGAAAAGCGGTCAGCCTATACCAGCCCGCCCTTTCCTATGCTATCGAACTGAAGAATCCTGCTCTGGAACAGTTCTGCCGACAGACTTATGACCCGGAACTTTATTACAACCCTGAATCTACCGTGATTTATATGCGGCAGCCATTGGAAATGCCTTCGGAAACAACTTACAAGGAAGCTGTGCAAGCAGAAGCATCTCCATTCAAACGGTTGATTCCGGGATATGACAGTTTCGACACATTATCCGCTCTTTTCGAAGCTGCTTTAAACAAGGCATATCAATCACTAAGCGAATTACAGCCAAGAATCCATATTCATTCCGATGAAGACCTGAAGCCTTTGCTGGTTCAGGTAGCAAAGAACTGTTTTCAGGCAGGAATACCGGAAGAAGAGACGATCCGTTGGTCCACCGCCCATTTCTATACAAAGAATAAAGAATTCCTGATCCGGCAAACCATACAGAATGTATATACGTGCGAAAAAGGTTTCGGAAAGAAATCTCCCTTATCAGCAGAACAGGAACTGGAATTTCGGACGGAAGAATTCATGCAGCGCCGATATGAATTTCGCTACAATACGATGACGACAGTTACGGAATACCGCGAACGAAACACGTTTTGTTTCTGTTTCCGCCCCATCAGTAACCGTATACGGAACAGCATCGCAATGAACGCACGCCAGGAAGGGCTTAACCTATGGGACAGAGACGTCGTCCGGTATCTGGACTCCGACCGTATCCCTATTTTCAATCCTATTGAAGATTTCCTTTTCAGGCTGGACATCCATTGGGACGGACGTGACCGGATTCGGGAACTGGCAACCCGGGTTCCTTGCAACAATACCCACTGGCCTGACTTGTTTTACCGCTGGTTTCTGAATATGGTAGCCCACTGGCGTCAGACAGACCGGAAATACGCCAATTGTACTGTACCGTTACTGGTCGGTCCGCAGGCATACCGAAAATCCACCTTTTGCCGAAGTCTGCTTCCACCTGAATTACAGGCTTATTATACCGACCGCATTGATTTCAGCAATAAGCGGGATGCCGAACTTTCTCTAAATAGATTCGCACTCATCAATATGGATGAATTTGACCAGAACCGAGTGAGCCAGCAGGCATTTCTGAAACATATTCTTCAAAAACCGGTTGTCAACGTCCGGCGTCCGCATGGCACCGCTACTCAAGAGATGCGCCGATACGCATCTTTCATTGGGACAAGCAATCACAAGGACCTACTGACTGATACTTCCGGCAGCCGACGCTACATCGTCATTAACGTGACCGGTCCCATCGACTGCTCCCCCATTGATTATGAGCAGCTTTATGCACAAGCCATGCACGACTTATATAGAGGAGAGCGATATTGGTTCAACACGGAAGATGAAAATGTCATGACGGAGAATAATCAGGAATTTCAAGTCATGCCGGTTGCCGAACAGTTGTTTCACGAATATTTCCGAGGGGCAAAAGAAGGAGAAGAATGCGAGCAACTCCTTGCCATTGAAATACTGCAACAACTACAACATGACAGCAAGATTCATGTATCTATCTGCAGTATTGTCCAGTTCGGAAGAATATTACAAAAGAACAAAATACCTTCTTTGCATACGAAACGCGGTAATTTCTACAAAGTAATACGAATCAAGCCGGGAAGAGGATAAGTTTGCAATAAAAATATCCAGTGAAAGATGACAGATCAGTGACAGATCATTTTACATCTATCACCAACGTACAACTACCATAGACAGGGAGTTTCAGCAGAAGGTGAAAGATTGAAAGATAAAAGCATAAAAAAAGCTTTAGTGGAGGGAGTATAGATATAAGACGAAACATCGTCTAACTAATTTTCGTTCTACTTAAATTGAAAAATAGACTCATTTAAATGGAGCCTGCATTCAACTTTAGTAGAACGAAAATAGTCATGTAGATTAAATAAATTATTTATGAAAGAACCGAAAATAAGTATAGCGTCATAACAGATTACCTTTTACGATTCTCCGTTTGACAGGTTTAGATTAAACGAATAGTACTTATTTTGCTTTTTTCTTTTTCTTCGCGTTATCCTTCTTACGCATATCCTGGTATTTCTTATATTGTTCATCGGTCAGAATGCTTTTTATTTTAGCATCTATTTCCTGCCTTTTCTTTTGCATTTCTTCCCGCGTAGGTCTTTCATTCGATTTATTTTTCGCAGGTCTCATTTCTTCCATTGCAGCTTTGAAATCTTTGGCCTGCTTTTCATTCAAGCCCAGATCGGCAACAATCTGTTCCATACGTTTCTCTCTATCAGCCTTTCCATTCTGACGATTTTGAGCCATACATACAGTTGAGCCAATCAATAACGCAACTGCCAAACTTAAAATTTGCTTTCTCATCATTTTAATTCTCATATTAAATAAGTTATGTATGTTAGACCTCACAAATGGATGAAAGTTAATTCGATAATGAGGCTAAAAACTGTTTTTTCACATTATTTATCAAAGGGCAGCTAGTATCACATCGAAAAACGAATAAACGTTTTCTTATCCGGTAAAAAAACAGCAGCATCCAGTTTATCGGTTTAGAAATATTATTTCTATATTTGCAGGAAACAGATCAAAAGCTTGACATACCCTTATGCAAACCTATTACAAAACCGATTAATAATTAAAACGATGAGAACACTTTTCTTTATTCTGCCATTTATCTTTATCACTACAGGATGTATTAAACAGAATACAGAAAAAAGTGATATTTTGACAACAGAGGATATAGCCAAATTTGACAGTTTATTTAATGCCTGGGAAAAAGAAATACACAACAATCCCAAAGCACAATTAAGTTCAAGTACCCGTGCTTACACCATTTTACCCCAATTCAAAGAGCTAAAAGCTATGGGTAAGAAAATTATCCCATGTATCATAGAACAGTTTGAAAAGGACAATAACACTTTTTTTGCTTTACCTCTTTATGACGAATTACAAGATAATGACAGCCTAAAATCTCACAGAGAAACAAGCGAACAAGATAAAGTGAGCGAGATTGTGCAGAAATTCAGAGAACAGGAAAAAAGAAAGATGTGGAAAGAAGCTAATAGATACAAGACGTCTATAACCGACACTACTTTCCTGAAGACAAGAGGGACGATGTCGTATGCTGCAATAGATTTATTCACGGGACGAGGTTTCAATAAAGATTACGCATTTAATCAGGTTGTCTATTTGAAAGCCTTACAAAGAGCCCAGAAACATCTGTCTGTCGTAAATGGTCAGTTGGCATGCGACTTAAAGTCAGGTACAGAAATATATATTTCCGAAGATTTATACCTATTTATCACCGACCTTTTTAAGGATTGGAATACGTGGCTGGAATCGGGAAAATATGAGATAATAAAAGACGAACAAGGGCTTTATACAGTGTTACCTAAGAAAACCAACCAATCATCGCAAACGAACTCCGTCACATTGCGACCTATTCCCCGTGACATTCCGACTGGAGAGGACATAAGTCCCGCTTCGCTTTCTATAGAAACAGAACACGATCATTATCCGCTATCAACTACAGAAGTAAAAATAACCATCACCAACCACTCTCACTATGAATATGAGTGCGAATTTCGGTATGACCAACGAGTTACGAGGAGTAGAAAAGAAAAGCGGAGAAAGTATTTCTACTTTCTCCGCTTCAGTACCCAGACCCGGGGTCGAACCGGGATGGAAGTGAATCCACTGGTGTTTGAGACCAGCGCGTCTACCGATTCCGCCATCTGGGCGCATACTTGATTTCTCAATTGCGGTGCAAAGATACGACATTATTTTGATTCCACAATAGTTTGGCAAAAAAAAGGAGAAAAAAATAATAAAACATATCTTAAACACTTCTCTATTCAGAGAATAAACCGTACATTAGCAGAAACTTTAAAATAGAGTCACTATCATGACAAACCAGGATAATTATTGCGTGATTATGGGTGGCGGCATTGGAAGCCGCTTCTGGCCGTTTAGCCGCAAAACATTGCCCAAACAATTCTTAGATTTCTTCGGAACGGGCCGTTCACTTTTACAACAGACTTTCGACCGGTTCCAAAAGGTTATCCCAACAGAAAATATTTTCATCGTTACCAATGCAATGTATGCGGACTTAGTGAAGGAACAATTGCCCGAAGTGAACGAAGAACAGATTCTGCTGGAACCCGCAAGACGAAATACCGCTCCGTGTATAGCATGGGCCGCTTACCACATCCGGGCACTGAACCCGAACGCCAATATCGTAGTCGCTCCTTCAGACCATTTAATTTTAAAAGAGGATGAGTTTCTTGCCGCTATCGAAAAAGGACTTGATTTTGTTTCACGCTCGGAAAAGCTACTGACATTAGGAATTAAACCCAATCGCCCGGAAACAGGGTATGGATATATACAAATAGACGAACCCGCAGGAGGAAACTTCTATAAAGTAAAAACATTCACTGAAAAACCGGAACTGGAATTAGCTAAAGTATTCGTAGAGAGCGGAGAATTTTATTGGAATTCCGGCCTATTTATGTGGAATGTAAATACAATCATCAAAGCAAGTGAAGATTTACTGCCTGAATTAGCTTCCAAACTGGCACCGGGAAAAGATATTTATGCCACCGACAAGGAGAAAGCATTCATCGAAGAAAACTTCCCAGCATGTCCTAATGTATCCATCGACTTCGGCATTATGGAGAAAGCGGATAATGTGTATGTATCATTAGGAGATTTTGGCTGGTCCGATCTTGGAACTTGGGGATCACTTTATGATTTATCGGAAAGAGACCCGGAAGGCAATGTTACGCTGAAGTGCCATTCACTTATATATAACAGTAAAGATAATATGGTAGTACTTCCGAAAGGCAAACTGGCCGTTATCGATGGACTGGAAGGATTTCTGATAGCCGAATCGGACAACGTTCTTTTGATTTGTCGCAAAGATGAAGAACATGCCATCCGTAAATATGTAAACGATGCCCAAATGCAACTGGGCGATGATTTCATTTAATAACACGCAACCTGACGCCGGAGACAAAACCGGATAAGACTATACAAATAGTGAACGGTGAACAAACTGCATAATTGATTGCAGAGAGTTCACCGTCCACTGTTTATAATCGAAAAACTTTGTGTGTCTTTAAATAATCATAAGTTTCTAAATAATCTCTATTCCCTGCTCCTTGCAAAGTTGCAGTCCCAGATCTTTTAATCTGAACTTCTGAATCTTTCCACTACCCGTCATCGGGAATTCATTCACAAAGAAGATATATTTCGGAATCTTATAACGGGATATCTTATTTCTGCAGAAATCACGTACATCGGCTTCCTGCATTTGTACTCCTTCCTGCAAAATAATAAATGCTCCGACTGCCTCACCATACTTTTTAGAAGGAATACCAGCTACTTGAACATCTTTCACTCCATCAAGCTTATAAAGAAACTCTTCTATTTCGCGCGGATAAATATTCTCGCCACCACGAATAATCATATCTTTGATACGTCCGGTAATCCGATAATTTCCATCTTCATCCTTAATACCCAAGTCGCCGGAATGCAAGAAGTTGTTTTCATCAAGCACTTCCGCCGTTGCTTCCGGATTCTTATAATATCCTTTCATGGTATTATAACCACGGTTACACATTTCACCTTGTACCCCAACCGGACATTCTTCACCTGTTTCAGGATCAATCACCTTCACCTCCGTAAATTCGAAATCATGTCCTACCGTATTACAACGTACATCGAACGGATCATCAATACGGGTGGCCGTCATACCGGGAGCGGCTTCTGTCAATCCGTAGACGCTGGTCACCTTCATATACATCTTCTCTTCCACCTGCTTCATCAGTTCGACAGGACACAGAGAACCTGCCATAATACCTGTACGAAGACAAGACATATCAAAGAGATCGAACATCGGATGATGCAACTCGGCGATAAACATAGTCGGCACACCATAAAGAGCCGTACAACGTTCTTTATGAATAGAGGCCAGCACAACCAACGGGTCGAAACGTTCTACCATCACTTGTGTACAACCATGAGTCAGACAGTTCATGGTAGCCAATACTACCCCAAAACAATGGAATAACGGAACGCAACAACAAAGTTTGTCATCTGCCGTGAACTTCATGTGTTCCCCCGTCAGAAATCCATTATTGGTGATATTATAATGTGTCAACATCACCCCTTTCGGGAAGCCGGTAGTGCCCGATGTATATTGCATATTTACTACATCGTGACAATCCACTTTGCTTTTTAGTTCGTTCAAACGGTCATCTTCCACATTATCTCCCAACAGCAGGATCTCCGCTGTATTATACATACCACGATGTTTTTCCTGACCTACATATACTACATTTCGCATATATGGAAAGCGTTCGCTCTTTAAATGTCCACGCTCACAAGTCTTCAATTCAGGAAGCATCGTGTATGTCATCTGCACAAAATCACTATCCTTCTCACCATTCACAATACAAAGCGTATGCATATCCGAGTTTTGACAAAGATACTCCAACTCCGATTGCTTGTAGTTCGTATTCACTGTAACATATACCGCACCAATCTTCGCGCAGGCATATAACAATGTCAACCAATCGGGAACATTAGCCGCCCAGATACCCACATGAGTACCACGTTCCACACCAATGGCAATAAGCCCTTTTGCCATATCATCCACACGACGGTTCAACTGACTCCAGGTAAAACGGAGATTTCGGTCGGAATATACGATATATTCCTTATCGGGAGTCTCTTCAGCCCAGTGCTCCAGCCACTGCCCCAAAGTACGATCAAATAATTGCATGTAATTATACTTAAGTCTTGGTTCCTACTATTTCATTAAATCGGTGTGTAAACTACTGCCAGGATTTTTGCAGCCTGTCCCTCATAAGCATGTACATGATGAGGAACAATGGAATCATAATAAATACTATCACCCTCTTCCAGCAGATAGGTGTTCTTGCCATAGCTGATTTCCATGATACCTTCCATAACCATGATAAACTCTTCTCCTTCATGAGAAGAAAGCACGAAGTCAGTATCTTCCGTCGGCATCACATCGATAATAAACGGTTCCATGTGACGGTCCGCCTTCGACTTGGACAATGAATGATATTCCATGTGTTTGCGAGAGTGAATCGCATTATTGGAAAAACTGATCGCATCCTTGGCTTCTTTCTTACGGCATACGACCGGTCCGACTTCATCCTGATCATCAAGGAAAGTACCCAGACGTACTCCCAACACACGCGCAATCTTAATCAGCGGTGCGAGAGAAGGTATATCAATGTTATTCTCAATACGTTCAACTTGTTCGATAGCCAAACCTGAACGTTGCGCCAACTCTTCTATGCTTATTGATTTATCTTCGCGGAGGGCTTTAATTTTCTCGCCAACAATCTTACTTGTATCCATTTTGAAAGCATTTTAGTTATCAAAGGTGATAAATTATAATAATTAAGCTGCAAAAATAGCAAAATCTTTAGATGAACACAATTATAACCGAAGAAAATACGACTATCAGGAAGAAAAAGAAGAAACTAAAAAAAAGCCGCTCCTCTATCATGAGGAACGGCTTTAAATCTTTTCGCGACAAGTAGATTACTTACGCAAACCGAGCTCTTTAACAATAGCACGATATCTTTCGATATCTCTTGCTTTCAGGTAGTCGAGTAAGCGACGACGCTTACCTACCAACATTGTTAACGCTCTTTCAGTACTATAATCTTTTCTGTTGAGCTTCATGTGCTCAGTCAGGTGAGAAATACGGTAGGAAAACAATGCCACTTGGGCCTCAGCTGAGCCGGTGTCAGTGTTAGACTTTCCGTACTTTCCGAAGATTTCTTGCTTTTTAGCAGCGTCTAAATACATAATTCTTAGAATTTTAATTGATAAATTATTCTTTTGAGCGTGCAAAGATAGGCATTATCTTTATATCACACAACGATTTACAAGAAAAAATTGCTATCATTGCGCATATTTCTAATCCTATTTTCGTACCTTTGCAGCCAAATAATAGGTATTATATGCAAAATATTCGAAACATTGCAATCATTGCCCATGTTGACCATGGGAAAACAACGCTGGTTGACAAGATGCTATTGGCCGGAAATTTATTCCGCAGCAACCAAAATAGTGGTGAACTTATCCTGGATAACAACGATTTGGAACGCGAACGTGGTATAACGATTCTCTCCAAAAACGTATCCATCAATTACAACGGTACAAAAATTAATATTATTGATACTCCGGGACACAGCGACTTCGGTGGTGAAGTAGAACGTGTATTGAATATGGCCGATGGCTGTATTCTGTTGGTAGATGCCTTCGAGGGTCCGATGCCACAGACTCGTTTCGTACTGCAAAAAGCGCTCGAAATCGGTTTGAAACCCATTGTGGTAGTTAATAAGGTAGATAAACCTAACTGCCGCCCGGAAGAAGTTTACGAGATGGTTTTCGACTTGATGTTCAGCTTGAACGCAACGGAAGATCAGTTGGACTTCCCCGTGATTTACGGTTCCGCCAAAAACAACTGGATGAGCACCGACTGGCAGCAACAAACTGACAGCATCACTCCGCTACTGGATTGTATCGTCGAAAACATTCCGGCACCGCAACAATTGGAAGGTACTCCCCAGATGTTGATTACTTCTCTGGATTATTCTTCTTATACCGGTCGTATTGCCGTAGGTCGCGTACATCGTGGTACATTAAAAGAAGGTATGAATATAACGCTTGTGAAACGTAACGGCGATATGTTCAAGAGCAAAATTAAAGAGCTCCATGTTTTCGAAGGTTTAGGCCGTGTGAAAACAAATGAGGTTTCTTCCGGTGACATCTGCGCGCTGGTAGGTATCGACGGATTCGAGATTGGAGATACAGTTTGTGATTTCGAAAGTCCGGAAGCACTGCCACCCATCGCAATTGACGAACCGACCATGAGTATGTTGTTTGCTATCAACGATTCTCCTTTCTTCGGTAAGGATGGCAAATTTGTGACTTCACGTCACATCCACGACCGTCTGATGAAGGAACTCGACAAGAACCTGGCCCTCCGCGTAAGAAAGAGTGAAGAAGACGGTAAATGGATTGTTTCCGGCCGTGGTGTACTCCACCTTTCTGTATTGATTGAAACAATGCGCCGCGAGGGATATGAATTGCAGGTAGGTCAGCCACAGGTTATCTTCAGAGAAATCGACGGTGTGAAATGCGAACCGATTGAAGAGTTGACCATCAACGTACCGGAAGAATATTCCAGCAAGATTATTGATATGGTTACCCGCCGTAAAGGTGAAATGGTAAAGATGGAAAATACAGGCGAACGCATCAATCTTGAATTCAATATGCCTTCACGCGGTATCATCGGTTTGCGTACCAATGTACTGACGGCTTCTGCCGGTGAAGCCATTATGGCACACCGTTTCAAAGAATATCAGCCGCACAAAGGAGAAATTGAACGTCGTACCAATGGTTCTATGATTGCTATGGAAAGCGGAACAGCTTTTGCTTACGCCATCGACAAATTACAGGATCGCGGTAAGTTCTTTATTTTCCCGCAGGACGAAGTATATGCAGGACAGGTAGTAGGCGAGCACTCTCACGACAACGACTTGGTTATCAACGTAACCAAATCGAAGAAGCTGACGAATATGCGTGCTTCCGGTTCGGATGACAAAGTACGTCTGATTCCGCCTATCCAGTTCTCACTTGAAGAAGCACTGGAATATATTAAGGAAGACGAATATGTAGAAGTTACTCCAAAGGCAATGCGTATGCGTAAAGTGATTTTGGACGAAATCGAACGTAAACGTGCCAACAAGAACTAACCATTCTTTCATTATATTATAATAGAAATCCCGGTGAAACGCTGTGTTTTACCGGGATTTTATTTTTTTCTGCAAGTATCACAAGCATTACTAATACAACAACAATCCTACCACACCCGCCAGACAAATCAACAGGATAGGGTGAAGATTCCATTTCCATGTAACCAAAAAGGCTGCCGCAAAAATACCGATACTTTTATAGTCCATAAAATTTTCTCTATTCATCATAAGTAATGCAGCCGAAGCAATCAAAGCAACCGACATAGGTAGCAGTCCGGACATAGCCGCCTTAATATACTTGTTATCCTTGCACTTCGCAAAGAAATAAGAAATGAGCAACACCAGAATAAAAGAAGGTAAACAAACCGCTACCGTAGCCAGCACCGCTCCCCACACGCTTTGCGTTACCGCATACCCTACATAAGTAGCACTATTGATACCAATCGGCCCCGGAGTCATTTGCGAAATTGCCACCACATCCGTAAACTGTTGGGGAGTCAGCCAATGATGAATATCCACTATCTCATGTTGAATAAGGGAAAGCATCGCATATCCACCTCCAAAACCGAACATACCTATTTTAAGATACACCCAAAGTAACTGCAAATATATCATACCTCTTTATTCATTATTTTTTCTTTCAACCACAATGTATATACCAATCCTCCCAGAATTCCTGCCAATACAATATAAATAGGAGACAGTCCAAACTGCCAAATCAAAAGAGTAGCTATGGCAGGAGCAACCAACTGAAGGTATTTCAGTTTCAGAGCTCTTACAGCAGAAATACAAGGAAACAAAATCAACGCTACCACGGCAGGACGTATTCCATTAAAGATGCGAATCATCACTTCATTATCTTGAAACCGTGCAAAAAACATGGCTATCAGCATCATAATAACAAAGGAGGGAAGAATCGTAGCCAAAGCACATACCAGGCTCCCACCCACTTTATACAACTTATATCCTACAAAAATAGAAATATTCACAGCAAACACACCCGGTAGTGACTGCGTCAAGGCAAACATCTCCATGAACTCTTCCTTACTCATCCACTGTTTGGCAACGATCTCCCGTTCAATTAACGGAATCATGGCATAACCGCCACCAATAGTAAACATTCCAATCTTCGCAAACGTCACGAACAATTTCAAATACTCTAATACCATTCCTACTTTCTAATTTTCCGATATTTTCTATTTACTGTCTAATAAGTCCTTTAGTCACATCATATTCAACCCGATAGCTACGCCCCTTCACTGTTTTAAAAGAAAGAGTCTTATCAGCATACTTTATCACACAGTTTCCTCCCGCATTGGAATGAACCACAGCTTCTTTCAGCTGATTATTCTCCCAAACCATATCCACTTCAAAATTCCCCTTTGCACAGATACCACTGACAGCCCCACCCTTCCATGCATCCGGCAAAGCAGGCAGCAACTGAATAAAACCCATATGACTTTGAAGCAACATCTCGGTAATACCGGCTGTTCCGCCAAAGTTTCCGTCAATCTGGAAAGGCGAATGTGTATCCCACAAATTATCCAGCGTACCGTTCTTCAACAAATTGCCAAACAAGGTATAAGCATGATTACCATCATGCAAACGCGCCCATTGATTCAACTTCCAGCCCATGCTCCAACCGGTAGCCCCGTCACCACGATGCACCAGTACTACTTTAGCGGCTTTCGCCAGTTCGGGAGTGGTGACCGGAGAAACCGTATGCCCAGGATGCAGTCCGAACAAATGATTCACATGCCGATGCTCGTCTTTCGGATCATCAATATCTACCGACCATTCCATCAACTGACCATACCGCCCTATTTTATAAGGAACGAGATTGGCAAGCACATGCTCCCACTGCTTACGTTCTTTCTTATCTACGCCCAACACTTTGCTCGCCTCGATTGCATCCAGCAAAATCTCACGTACAACGGCATGCACAAAGGTAGCCCCCTGATCGATAGGGCCATGCTCCGGCGAAGTAGATGGAGCAGCCGTATATGTTCCATCCGGTTTATGCCACAAATAATCGACAGCAAAGTCCGCACTACTTTTTATCAACTCATAACCCGTTTCTTTCAGGAATGTAAGATCTCTTGTATAATCATAATATTCCCAGATATGAGTAGCCAACCAGGGACCTGCCATAGGATTGAAGTTCCACGACATATCCTGACTTTCCAACGGAGTGGTAAATCCGAATATATTGCCGGAAATAGATGCCGTCCATCCTCTGGCACCGAAATAAGATTTCGCGGTCTTTTCACCCGGTTTTACCAACGTGTGAATGAAATCGACCAATGGAAGCATACATTCATTCAGGTTGGTGGAGCAAGCCGGCCAATAATTCATCTGAATATTGATATTATTATGATAGTCCACACGCCACGGTCCATCGACATTATTATGCCAGATACCCTGCAAATTCGCCGGCATATTGCCCGGGCGGGAACTTGAAATCAACAGATAGCGGCCGAATTGAAAATATAATTCTTCCAGATCATAATCCGGCTGTCCTGCCCGGTAGTTCTTCAAGCGTTGGGGAGTCGGCATATTCTTTCCCTTGATTGCCGGATTCAGATTCAATTTAACCCGGTCGAACAGAGTAGCATAATCATTGTAATGCTGACTAAACAAAGCAGTATACCCCTGTAACACTGCATTATTCATCCATTGTTTGGTTGTTTCTTCCGGATTGACACCCACATACGTCTTCGGATCTTTAAAATCCGGATCAAAGTTAGGTTTATAATCAGTATCAGCCGTAATATAAAACACTACTTCATCCGCACCTTTCACCGTCAGTTTTCCATCTGCATTAAACAAGGTTCCGCCTTTTGTCTCCGCCTGAATACGAACGACGTATTTCATTCCGTTATTGTCCAGAGATGCGGAATACACCAGTCCTTTATTACCGTCAGAAGCCATATTCCCGGTAGACACCGGATTAGGCGCATAACTGAAAACCAAGTTTTGTTTACCCGGTTGATCCGCACTGAAACGCATCACCATCACATTGGCTGGATAAGAAATGAAATAATTGCGCTGATAAGCCACATGATCCTTTTTAAACTGAACAACTGCCATTGCAGAGTCCAAAGAAAGAATACGTTTATAGTCACTCATCCCTATAATATTCAATCCCGTTTCTACATAAAACTCTCCCATGGTAGTAAAGCTACCGAAACGGAAAGGTGTTTCTCCGTCAGCATCATAAGACACCTCACTGTTGAAGTTTTGACGTGTCAGCATTTCAGCCTTTTCCTGATTTCCTTCCGTAAATGCCTTACGTATTTCATCTAAAAGATGAGCCGACTGTTTATTGACATTCCAATAATAGTCCGCCCCTTTCGCTGTATTCGGACCGCCACGCCAAAGCGTTTTTTCGTTAAAGGTAATACGTTCAGCTTCCACCGACCCCATGATATTCGCACCTAAACTACCATTCCCTATCGGTAATGATTGCGATTCCCAAGCGGGATCCGGATTATGACCTGCATTTCCTGCTGTTTCCGGTTTATCACCACCTTTCCATAGATCCGGTCTTCCCCCATACCACACGGCATACCCCTGCAAAGTATTGGGAGTATCAAACCAGATGGAAAGTCCTTGGGTATAATCAGTTTCACCCGCGTAAAGTCCGGAGACAAGAAACAAAGAGCAGATAAGAAAGAAATAGAGTTTCTTCATGGTTGTCGCATTATTATTCAAGATTATTCTCTCGTATATAGTTTGTACAAAAGTAATCAAAATATGCCTTTAATAAAAATAAAATACCGTCTTAATGGGCACAATAATAAGGTGAAACTATATCAAACCGGCCAGTAGTTTTTTCACGACCCAATATCCTACCCTAGCCTCCGAAATCCCCTGCAATAGCCGATGATGACAAACAAATGCATCGTCAATAATTTCCGCTTCCATATAATAAAAACAACAGGCAGGATCTTTTTCAAATGCTTTCGCATACTCCAGAATATGAGTTGATATAAGGAAATGGCAACATGAGAATCTTTTCAATAATTCATTGACTGCAAGAGAAGCCTCAAAAGCATCCTTAGCGTTAGTTCCGCGAAACATTTCATCCAAGACGACCAAACAACGTTTTCCTGTAAGCGCTTTTTGCATCACTTCTTTTATACGAAGTACCTCTGCCATGAAATGGCTTCGCCCGTCACGTAAAGAGTCCGGCAAGTTAATAGAAGTATAAATACCTTCGTAAAGAGGACAAACCATTGACTTCACCGGGACAGGCAGTCCGCAATGTGCCAGCCAGACAGCCAAAGTCAGTGCTTTTAAAGTGGTTGACTTTCCCGCCATGTTAGAACCCGTAAAAATACTGATATTTCCCCGGGACATCACCCAACTATTCTCCCGTACATTTTTCACAAAAGGATGAACTACACCCTCGACCGAAAAATCCATTGTTTCCACCACTTTCGGTGTACAACAGAAATTTTTCTCTTTCGCTACCCGATGAGCTGTCCGACAGACATCCAATAAATACAAAACTGATAATAACTCTTTCAAAGACAACAAACGGGTACAGCGAAATAGATAATCGTATTTATCTATCGTATAATTAGATAGCCGCCTTTCTTCGCCAGAAGTCTGTTCCAAGACTTCACCTAATTCACTTCCGGACAAAATATCATTCACCATACGGGCTGACTCCTTCATCAATTGTGGGGCATCCTCATCCAATTCTTTCGCCCATCTCTCCAAACAATGCAGCAAATGTATTACCAATTTCACTCCCCGACAAATAACATAACGGGTTGAATCATATCTCAACAGGCGATCTATGACAGTAGCACATGACAGTAAGACGTGTGCTTCCCTGATCTGGTCGCGATAAGCCAGATAATATTCAATAAAATCCAGTTCTTCTTCATTCAAAAGAAGTTCAGGTAAAGCATCCCACGCAACAGCCTCCTGCCTTTTGCGGATCATATCCAAATCACTTAGCGGATACATAACCCAGTTCATCATCAATGATTTTCCTTCTTTCGTCTCTGTTTTAGAAAACAAAGAGAAAAGAAACTGCTCATTGTTTGCAGTCTCCGTTATGCTTAAATCCGCATAGGTCTGTTTGTCTGTATCCAGATACGTCATAGCTGTCTTTAAAAGTAAATAGTCTCGTTTTGACAAATATAGGAAAAAAAACTAAACAGACAGTATTCCTTTTCATAGAAAGACACAGTATAGCAATAAAAAAGGCGGTTCGAAATCGAACCGCCTTCCATATTATATCTGATTCTCCAATTAGAGTTTCGGACCAGCAGCAACCAAAGCCTTACCAGCTTCGTTACCAGTAAATTTAGCGAAGTTCTTGATGAAACGTCCAGCCAAATCTTTAGCTTTTTCTTCCCATTGGCAAGCACATTCGTAAGTGTCGCGTGGGTCAAGGATCTTCGGATCAACACCCGGAAGTTCTGTAGGAACAACAAAGTCGAAGAAAGGAATAACCTTAGTAGGAGCTTTGTCGATAGAACCGTCAAGGATAGCGTCGATAATACCACGAGTATCTTTGATAGAGATACGTTTACCAGAACCATTCCATCCAGTGTTAACCAAGTATGCTTTAGCACCAGTCATCTCCATCTTCTTAACCAGTTCTTCTGCATATTTAGTCGGGTGCAATGACAAGAAAGCAGCACCGAAACAAGCCGAGAATGTCGGAGTCGGTTCAGTGATACCACGTTCCGTACCAGCCAATTTAGCTGTAAATCCAGACAAGAAGTAGTATTGAGCCTGTTCCGGGTTCAGGATAGATACTGGAGGCAATACACCGAACGCATCAGCCGACAAGAAGATAACTTGTTTTGCGTGAGGACCTTTAGAAACCGGTTTAACGATGTTTTCGATGTGATAGATAGGATAAGAAACACGAGTGTTTTCAGTCACGCTCTTGTCAGTGAAATCAATCTTACCGTTAGCGTCAACAGTTACGTTTTCAAGTAAAGCGTCACGTTTGATAGCATTGTAGATATCTGGTTCGCTTTCTTTATCCAAGTTGATAACCTTAGCGTAGCAACCACCTTCGTAGTTGAATACACCTTCGTTATCCCATCCGTGTTCGTCGTCACCGATCAATTTACGTTTCGGGTCAGTAGACAAAGTAGTCTTACCTGTACCAGACAATCCGAAGAAGATAGCAGAGCTAGTTCCTTCCATATCAGTGTTAGCAGAGCAGTGCATAGAAGCGATACCACGAAGCGGGTTCATGTAGTTCATGATAGAGAACATACCTTTCTTCATTTCACCACCGTACCAAGTATTCAGGATTACTTGTTCTTTAGTCTTCAGGTTGAATACTGTAGCAGTTTCAGAGTTCAAGCCCAGTTCTTTGTAGTTGTCAACTTTTGCTTTAGAAGCGTTGAAACATACGAAATCAGGTTCTCCGTAGTTAGCAAGTTCTTCAGCAGTCGGGCGAATGAACATGTTAGTTACGAAATGAGCCTGCCAAGCTACTTCCATGATGAAACGTACTTTCATACGAGTAGCTTCGTTAGCACCACAGAAAGTATCAACAACGAACAAACGTTTGCCGGAAAGTTGTTTTACAGCTTTAGCTTTCAAGTCAGCCCAAGCTTCTTCAGTACATGGTTTGTTATCGTTTTTATATTCTTCGGAAGTCCACCATACAGAATCAGCAGAAGCTTCATTCTTAACGAAGAATTTATCTTTAGGAGAACGACCGGTGTAGATACCTGTCATTACATTCACAGCGCCTAATTCAGTAACTTGACCTTTTTCAAAGCCTTCCAGACTCGGTTTTGTTTCCTCAGCGAACAAAACATCATAAGACGGATTGTGCAAAATCTCAGTCACACCTGTGATGCCGTACTTGCTTAAATCTAAATTTGCCATTTTCTTTGAATTAATTAAAATTGGTATTTTGTTTTCTATCTCTTTTCACCTTAACATGGGGAGCTTTGGATACCCCCTTGTAAATCCGGCTACAAAAGTAATACTTTCTTTGGAAAGGAAGAAGGTATTAGAGAAATTTTTCCCTAATTGAAACTCTTTTATAAATTCCTAACAATATCTGCAAACTGAATATTGCAATTTGAAAGATTATCGTTTACTTTGCAAGCCAGTATGTTATCAATACTATGAAAATGAGATTAAAATTTGATTAAAATATAATATGAAAGTAATTGATTTTGGCCAAACTAATTCGATTCTAAACCAGTACATATCCGAAATTAGAAATGTAGAAGTTCAGAACGACCGCCTGCGTTTCCGCCGTAACATCGAACGGATCGGAGAAATCATGGCTTATGAAATGAGTAAAGAGTTTAAATACTCGGTAAAGAACATCCAGACACCACTGGGAATCGCTCCGGTCAGTACACCGGACAACAATTTAGTAATCAGTACGATCCTGCGTGCTGGTCTGCCTTTCCATCAAGGTTTCCTTAGCTATTTCGACGGGGCGGAGAATGCGTTTGTTTCCGCTTACCGCAAATATAAAGATACGCTAAAATTCGATATACATATAGAATATATCGCTTCTCCCCGCATTGATGACAAAACGCTGATTATCACCGACCCTATGTTGGCAACAGGAGGGAGTATGGAACTTAGTTACCAGGCAATGCTGACCAAAGGACACCCTGCCGAAATTCATGTTGCTTCGATTATCGCCAGCCAAAAGGCTATCGATCATATAAAGAATGTATTTCCGGAAGACAAGACGACAATCTGGTGCGCTGCCATCGATCCTGAAATCAACGAACATTCTTACATTGTTCCGGGACTGGGCGATGCAGGCGATCTTGCCTACGGCGAAAAAGAATAAACGTTTAAAGATTCTTCCGATATTGCTGCGGTGAAACCCCAACCTGCTTCTTAAAGAACGTACCGAAATAAGAAGCATTAGGGAAGCCGAAGGCATTTGAAATCTCCTGAATATCTTTCTGCGTATTTTTAAGCAATGAGATGCTCTTACGAATGATAGCTTTGAATACAAGTTCCTGCACGGTATATCCGCAGATACTCTTAGAAACGGCAGAAAGATATTTAGGAGACAAACACAATTTATCCGCATAAAACTCAACACCCCGTTCCTGCATATAATATTTTTCGATTAACTGGATCAAGTGAATAAAGACTTCATTTTTGCGTCCTCCCACTTCCCGCCCGTCATTGACGAGTTTGCGATTATAAATAGAGCAAATCCTGTACGTCAATGCAAGTAGAAGTAATTTCTGCTCATAAAGTTTAAATGAATTTTCTTCCGACTGTAACACATTGTCCAATAAGGACATATACTTTACGATCTCTTCTTCCTCACCAGTAGACCAGACACAAGAAGGTTCTTCGGGAGTAAGGCGGGAATACATATACATGGAAACAACCAGATTCCCCATAATATCCCGGATCGGTTCTATCTGATAAATCAAAATCCGCACCTCCATGTCTTCCGACTCTTGCAAAACCTGAAACTCGCCGTCTTCGGGAATAAACAAACTTTCGCCTGCTCCTGCGAAATGCTTTTTCTGATTAAGCGAAAACTGGAAATTACCCTGGCGGCAAATAACCAGCCCCAGTCCTTTCATTTGGAAAGGTTTCTTCAGTGAGGGTGGAAAATTTACAAATACCCCTTCGGAGCTACATATATTTTTCCCACTTAACAAATCGCGATCAAACTGCAATAAACGATCTTGTCCGCTATTCATCATACTAATATATTAACAGATCATTATCAAAAACGACGCTAAGTTAGCAATTTTCGTTTAGGATAAGGAACAACAAGCACAAATATCATACAAATTAACCCACCATAAATTGTCCATCCCGCCATCTCTTTGAGTGCAGAGAGCGTGGCCTGCACCTGAATACGCCCTTTGGTAGATATAGCAGCCATGTTACGGGCTTCCGTCTCACTCTTTCCCTGATATTTCATACCCTGTACCGTACCAAGGAAGGAAGTGGAAGCATCCGGATTAAGCAGGTCTACATTTTGCGCATAACGGGTTATATAGTGTTGTTGCCGCTCCTGCAAAACATTTGTATAAATTGCTCCGCCAATACTCGGTCCCACAACCATACGCACAGTAAGCATAATACAGATCCAGGTGGAAAGATATTTAAAAGGCATACGTTGATTGGCATAAGCAGCCGTCAGCGCATACAGAATCATCATGCCTGTGGCACGGATGATAACTGCATATTTCAGACGCTCGTAAACTCCTGCTGTCTGTACCTCGAAATACATGAAAACAGCTGATAAAGACAGGAAGAAGAATCCCATCGCAAACAGATACTTAAAATGTATCCCTTTACCTCCCAACACCATAGCAATCACGGCGCCAATAGCATAACCTACCATACACCAATTACCTAATGAAGCATTTTGCAGATTATCGAGATGCATCCCCACTCCTGCAAACACATTGACAAACATAGCACTGGAGTTTATCACCATCAATAATAAGTAAAGTAATGCTCCCATACGTATAGTACGCAGTTTGAACGCATCCAGCAAAACATAAGGCGACCGGCGCGTTACGTCCATATATAGAAAAATTCCCGCAAACAGAATACTTACAGCTGTCGCCCAACGGATAGATTCGTCATCATACCAGTCGAGTACTTTTCCATAAACCAGCACATACGTGAGACAAGTCAGCGAGATGCAAAATGCAGTGACATTGCCGAACTTACGGAAATTAATAGGAAACCTTCCGGGAAACTTATAATTCGGCATGGTAATAAACAAGAGCAAAATAGAGATCAGGAGAATCCCCATCATAAAGTAATACACATATTTCCACTCATATTCAAAGGACAGCCAAGCCGTCAATGCTGTGCCCGACTGTCCCAGAATCATAAAAAACAGATAAACAGCCGGCTGACTCACACATCTTTCAATGTCCAATTTATTCCAACCGGCAGTATCTTTCGGCTCCAACCCCGGAGTAATATTGCGGGTAGCTTCCATTCCACCCGCATACCAAATGAGTGTGAACAGATTGACCATCATCAGTACCATACGCAAGAAACCCGTCAGAAGACTACAAAGCGCCAACAGAAAAACGCTGTCTGTCTTTGCACAGATATAACTGAATATATACATGAACGCAAACCCGACAATACACATCATCTTCTCCCGCCGCACACACACCAACTGATATAGGAAAGGAGCAAAGGCTGCCATACCAATAGAAGTAACAAAGTTGGCAAACTGGATATGCTCGGATATAATGCCAAGCCCGCTCATCATTTCGGTGCTATTCACCGAATAAACCCCGCCTACCGTAAGAATCGGCAGAAAGAAAAATAACAGAATGATAATACCCAACGGTTTGGGCATCCAGCTATAGAAAGGATAATTTTTAGGATAAGAGGGCATTAATCTTTGATTTATGAATTATGATTTATGAATTATAGGTGCGCGGTGGTTAGAGTTTGGCTTTCACTACTACCATCATGCCTGCTGCTAATCGTTCGTTATCTTCTTTCGATAAATCGGTGAAATCGATTCGTACGGGAATACGTTGCTGAATCTTCACAAAATTACCTGCCGAATTATCCGTCGGCACTAATGAATATTTAGACCCGGTAGCTCCTGATATAGAGGTGACTTTGCCTTTAAACTCTTTATCGCTAATGGCATCTACTGTGACAAATACTTCCTGTCCGATATGCAGATTCTCGATTTGTGTCTCCTTATAATTGGCAACGATCCATTTCTGGGTATCAGGAAGAATATAGGTGATGGTCTGCCCTGCCGAAATAAACTGTCCTTCCTCTAATGAACGACGGCCGAGTTTTCCGTCACAAGGAGCTATTACAACCGTATAGGAAAGATTCAACCGGGCCATTTCGAGCGCAGCTGTTGCTCTTTGAATAGCCGCTTCGGTATTCATGCGACGGTAGGACACTTCATCTACACCGGAAAGAGCTGCTTTTTTCTGCCTTTTCGTAGCTTCCAGCTTCTTACGCGTAGCTTCATAATCAGTGACAATCTGTTCAAGTTGGATAGGAGTAGCCGCATTTCGTTTCACGAGGTTCTCATATCGTTTCCGGTCTTTTTCCAGTTTCGCCAACCGTACTTCAATCTCGGCAATAGACGCATCGTAAACAGATGCTGTTGTCTGCGTGGTATTGAGTGTAGCATTGATGACGGTCGCACCGGCTTGCGCATCCTTCAAGGCAGCTTCAGCTTCCATTACGCGGATTTTATATTCACGATCATCCAGTATCAGCAAAGTATCTCCTTTATGTACCTCCTGATGTTCTGTAAAGTAGATTTTGTCAATGTAACCTGAGGCACGCAGATTGATAGGAGACACATATTGTTCTATTTGTGCATCGTTACTAGTCTCCGTCTGGCTATAACTCAAAAAAAGGCAGATCACTTCAATCACTCCCCAAACAATAATAGCCACTCCGAGAAGACTGATAGCAATCTGCCAGCGACGAAGTTTCTTCATTTTTTTTGCTTTCTCCTGATGAGTAGCGGAAGGAATGTTATTTTCCATTGTTTCCATATTTATGATTGTTATTTGACTAATGATTCTATTTGTCCGGTCAGTTTAAGCAACATCAGGTTAGTCACCCGATAGTTATAATGTGCGCTGATATAGTTGTTTTGAGCTTCGCTCATCTGCATTTCATCTTGCAGCACTTCCGTCATAGAAGCAATGCCTTCCCGGTAACGGTCAGAAGTGACTGCGTACACATCTTCGGCAAGCAAGTAGTTATCCTTCTGTTTCTTAAAGTTACGCTGATTGTTCATCAGGTCGTTCACAGCATTCAGATATTGAGTTTGCAAATTCTTCCGGGCATCTTCCCATGCCAGTCTTTTGTTCTCTATATCGATCATCGCCTTCTTTATTTTATAGGTTTTATCCAGTCCGTCGAAAATCGGAATACGCAAGGTTAGCCCCACTCCATAGGAACGAAACCATTGATTGGACGGACCGGAGTGGAACCAATGATAACCTTTATCCGTATATGCAGCATATCGCCAGCTGCCTGTCAGACTAAGAGAAGGGATATATCCATTAGTAATGATCTTCTTTTGTCGTTCTGCCAGTTGCACTTGCGATTGTGAGAGTTGAAGTTCATAGATATTTTCCGACAAGCCGGTCAGGGCTACCGTAGTAATGCTATCGGTATTTACCGGTGTCAGCGCGATTTCCTTTTCAGCCGGATAATCTATAATGTATTTCAGCATATTCAATTGCTGTTTCATCATTGCTTGTGCATTGTCATATTGCACCTTCAGATTTTCCAAATTGATATTGACTCTTTTCAGATCGACTTCCATAGACATTCCATTATCGAAGAAAGCCTGTGTAATATCTCTCAACTCCTCAAGACGGGTGATATTTGCTTTTATCAGCATGATTTGTTCGGCGGTGACCTGTCCGAGATAATACATCTTACTGATTTGAAGAATAACATCTTCCCTGGCTTTTCCATAAGACAGACGACTGATTTCTTCCATCACTTTAGCTATGGACATAGAAGTATAAAGAGTCTGATTAAAAAGCGGCATCTGCATTTCCAGTCCTGCATTAGCAGAATGTTGCAATGTTTTCGTTATATTATAGGGAACTCCGTAAGATGAACCGTCTGTGACTGACACCGGAGGATCAAAATTGTTATTATAACCGGCTATCGCATTAATTTGCGGCAGCAACTTCGAACGGTTTTCAGATACGCCATATTTACTTTTTTGTATTTCTTTACGTTTCCCTTCTAACGACAAGTTATTGTCAATACCAATGCGGAGACAATCCTCTAATGTCAGAATCTCTACCTCCTGTGTGTTCCCACGTAACACGAACAAGAAAAAAAAGGAAAAAATGAATAGTAGTCTTTTCATAAGATAATGCTCTATTATTGGCTACAAATTTAGTAGCTTACAGCATAATAAGACTATCCACAAACTATTTGTTTATATTCATATTTTCCTTTTTCAATGAACAAACAATAAACAACTACTCTCATAAAACATCACACTTAATATGTTTCTATGAACAGCGTTTGTTTTTTCATATTTTTTTAGTGAATGTAAAATAAGGGCGGCGCTCTTTGTGAGGAGGAGTGCCGCCCTTATTTTATAACCTTACCATACATTATGAAGGTTAATGACTATTACATTTCGCTTAAGACTTCTTCGCAATCTTGTTCCGCTGCGTCCACGCAAGGACCATAACTCCGATCAGCAACAAAGCCAATGCTGCATAAGCAATACTTTCTGTAACCTGTATGCTTTGTGGATCAAACCACATTTCGATGGTATGTTCTCCTGCCGGTACATTTATCGCACGCAAGATATAATCTACACGGGCAATATCGACGGGCTGACCGTCAATAGTCGCCTGCCATCCCGGATAATATATTTCGGAGAAGACAACAACTCCGTCTTTAGGAGTGGAAGCCTTGTAAACCAGACGATTCGGCTCATAACTAGTCAACTGGATGGTAGATAGAGAATCTTTATATCCTTCTGTCACACCTTTCAATTGTTCTTTAAACTTCACATCCACTACGGCTGTTTCCGTTGGAAGAATATCATTCAAAGCGTCGATTTCTTCATTTGCATTATTTACATACTGCACCTTATCTACGAACCATGCATTGCCGTATGCATAAGGATTTACCACAGGAACAGCCTGCCCTTGCTCGCCGGCAGGGAAAATGAAGTATTTTGTATTCAGCATATTCAGTACACGGAATTTGGAAGCGTCTACACTGTCCATCTGTCCGCCGGCAGTAGCCACAGCCTGATAGGTTTCCTGCATTTCGGGCATGATATGATGATCTATCATTTCCTGATAGCGACGGAGCTTCGCTGCATGATAGCCACCGACACTCTTATGCCAGTATGCCGTGTTGTTTTCATTAAACGTATTACCGGGGAAGCCTATAAAGTTCAACACACGATAATTTAAAGTAGTATCCTGAAGAATCATCTCATCCGCCTGTGTTTTAACAAACGCTTCCGTCTGTTTGGATTTCGGCACAAACTGTTCGTCATTCAAATAGCGTTTATTGATGCTCCACATATCTATCAGACATAAAAGCGCAATACCAGCCAATGTGAAAGAAGCTTTCAACTTCCGCTGTTGATAGAGGAATAAAAGCACGCAACCTATCACGATAATAAAGAAACTGCGCCATGCATCTGAAGCAACAACAGCTTTACGCATTTCGGTCAGATTGGCTACAATCGGCGCAAGATGTTGGGCACGGGATTCGGCAGGAAGCACTTGCTCCAAAGTAGCTATTTCTTGTGCTGTAACAAAGCTGGAGGAAGAGACTCCCGGAGCAACCGCCAGAATCAACGCAACACCGGCAGTCAATACCAGAGTAGCAATCACACCCCCGCGATTCTCTTTCAATTTCAACGTATCCGGCTTGTTCAAAATCTCTTTCAAGGCAAAAATCGCCAGCAAAGGAATGGTAAATTCAGCAATCACCAAAATGGAAGAAACAGCGCGGAACTTGTTGTACATCGGAACGTAATCGATAAAGAAGTCTGTCAGCCCCATGAAATTCTTTCCCCATGAAAGCAGAATCGAAAAGATAGTAGCTCCCAGCAATGCCCATTTGAGAGGACCTTTCACAATGAAACAACCTAATACGAACAGGAACATTACAAATGCACCGACATATACCGGTCCAGCAGTCCATGGCTGTTCACCGAAGTATTGTCGTGGAAACTGTGAATAAATACCGCTATACATTGGATTGGCTTTTGCCATAGCAACTTCGCTTTGCGACATCGTAGCCCCTGATCCTCCTCCCTTTACGTTCGGAACCAGCAACGTCAATGTCTCGCCGATACCATAACTCCAGTTGGTTATGTAGTCACGGTCCAACCCGCTACTTGCCTGGCTGGCCGCAGCGCCCTCCTGCTTCAATTCGCTCTTGCCGCGCATCGTCTCCTTACTATATTCATAAGTATGATACAGATTGGAGATATTGATACAAACTCCTACCACGGCAGCCAATGCCAAAATTGCGCTGGCCTTGAAGAAATGGGGCAGTTCTTTCTTTTTATAAGCATCTTCAAAGTACGCTCCCACAAAAAACAGGATCACAAACATGAAATAATAGCTCATCTGAATGTGATTCGACTGAATCTGAAGGGCAATGAACAGCGCTGTAATAATTCCGCCCAACAAGTATTTCTTCCGGTAAGCCAGAACGACACCCGCAATCGTAGGTGGGATATAAGCCAACGTCACAAACTTCCAAATGTGCCCTGCCGGTATCAGAATGAAGAAATAGGAAGAAAAAGCCCATATCACTCCGCCCAATCCTGCCAGCCAAGCCGATATTCCGAAAGCCCGCAAAAGGATATAGAATCCGAGCATCATAATAAAAGTCAGCACTACATAATCCGGGAGAAAGAGGCGATAAACCTTCTCCACCCCTTTCAGGGACGTTGTCGAGTCGTAACTCGGAGACATCTGATAGGTAGGCATACCTCCAAAAATCGAATTCGTCCAGCGCGTACGTTCTCCGGTACGTTCGAAATACTCTTTCGATTCTTGTCCCGCGCCGACTCCGGCAGCCGTGTCATGCTGAAACAAGATACGACCTTCAATATCAGCCGGAAAAAAATAGGCGAAAGAAAGAATGATAAAAGCCAGAATGGCTATTAAGTCGGGAAGAAACTTTTTCATTTGCAATGACACGATTTACTATTTACGATTGAAGTTTGAATATAAAATAAATTACGATCTGACAATCCAATATTTACAATTGATAACGGTAGAATACCGATCTCCCACATTTATCAATCGCAAATAGTAAATCGTCAAATCGTAAATCTAATTAGTATCTATAATGATCTGCTTTATAAGGTCCGTCCACTGACACACCAATATAGGCAGCCTGTTCAGGAGTCAACTTGGTCAGTTTCACACCGATCTTTTCAAGATGCAGGCGGGCAACTTCTTCGTCCAGATGCTTCGGCAAGCGATATACATTGATATCATATTTCTTGTTGAACAGTTCCATCTGTGCCAATGTCTGATTGGTAAATGAATTACTCATCACAAATGACGGATGACCGGTTGCACATCCCAAATTTACCAAACGACCGTCAGCAAGCAAAATGATGCTGTGGCCATCCGGGAAATAATAACGGTCTACTTGTGGTTTGATGTTCACACATTTGATGCCCGGATAATGTTTCAAGGCATCCACCTGAATTTCATTATCGAAATGACCGATGTTGCAAACGATAGACTGATCTTTCATTTTCTCCATGTGGTCGATACGGATAATATCGATATTACCTGTGGTAGTCACAAAAATATTGCCTTCCATGCAAGCTTCTTCCATAGTCACCACTTCAAAGCCTTCCATGGCAGCCTGCAATGCACAGATCGGATCTACTTCCGTCACGAGCACCCGCGCTCCGTAAGAACGCATAGAATGAGAACAGCCTTTACCCACATCACCATAACCACATACTACCACCACTTTTCCGGCAATCATTACATCCGTTGCACGCTTGATACCGTCAGCCAGCGATTCGCGGCAGCCATACAGGTTGTCAAACTTAGATTTTGTGACCGAATCATTCACATTGAATGCCGGGAACAACAGTTTGCCTTCTTCCTGCATCTGATACAAACGGTGTACACCTGTTGTAGTTTCTTCAGACACGCCACGCACTTCTTCTGCTACACGATGCCAGCGAGTACTGTCTTCCGCCAACACTTGCTTCAGGATTGCATTCAGTTCTATTTCGTCCTCTGCATGTACTTCTTTATCCAATACGGCAGCATTATTCTCCGCATCATAACCTACGTGAATCATCATCGTAGCGTCACCGCCATCATCTACAATCACATTCGGTCCTTTACCACCGTCAAAGCTCAAGGCCTGTAATGTACACCACCAATAATCAGCAAGAGTTTCCCCCTTCCATGCAAACACAGGCACACCCGTAGCAGCAATTGCAGCCGCCGCATGATCCTGCGTTGAATATATATTACAAGAGCACCAACGTACTTCAGCTCCTAAAGCCACTAACGTTTCAATCAGCACAGCCGTCTGAATGGTCATGTGCAACGATCCCATAATGCGGGCACCTTTTAACGGTTTGGATTCTCCATACTTTTCGCGAAGAGCCATCAGGCCGGGCATTTCTTTTTCTGCCAAATCGATTTCCTTGCGTCCGAAATCAGCAAGCGTAATATCTGCCACCTTATAGGGCAGAGTAGAGAATAATTCTGTAGACATATTGTAAATCATTTATATATAATGGATGCAAAGATAGAACATTCTGATTAGTAGGGCAAAAGCTATCCGTTTTTTTTATATTATAATAACTTGGGAGGCAATCCGCGTCTCGGAATATTGTCTTATATTTGCAACAGATAAAACAATTTCTACAATATTCTAATGAATAACAATAAATCTTCTATGAGACATTACGAGAGCAAAACGAAGGAGGAGCTTTTAGAAATAATCGAACAATTAGAGGAGAAGGTGGATTTTCTTTCCTCTCATTCTTCGCCTCCTTCCCAAGAACGTTTTCGCGATAAATACAGCACCCGGATATTGGATGCCCTCCCCGATATGCTCACCGTCTTCGACCATGATGCCAATATTATAGAGCTTGCTTCTTCGCCGGCAACCAACCACGTAGAAGGTATCAATGCCAGTAATATCACCACCACTAACGTAAAAGATATTCTGCCGGAAGAAGCTTATGAGAGTGTCCGCAAGAATATGGATAAAGTAATCCTCACGGGAGAAAGTTCCACAGCCAGACATGACCTGATGTTGGACGGTGTTTTACATCACTACGAAAACCGCATCTTTCCTTTGGATAATGAATATCTGTTGTGTATGTGCCGTGATATATCCCAACAATGGGAGGCAGAACAGACGAACGCGCAACAACAGAAAGAGCTGAAGGCCGCCAGAGTCAAGGCAGAAGAGTCGGACCGGCTGAAGTCTGCTTTTCTTGCAAACATGAGCCATGAAATACGCACTCCGCTCAATGCGATTGTCGGATTCTCCAAACTAATCACTTTCGCAACATCTACGGAAGAGAAGAATCAATATGCGGAAATCATCGAACGAAATTCGGAAATGTTACTGAATCTATTCAACGATATTCTGGATCTGGCCTCACTGGAGGCCGACTCCTTAAAATTCAACATCCGTCCGGTCAAGTTAACAGATATCTGTTTGCAACTGGAGCAACAATTTTGCCATAAAACGCAAAACGGAGTCAAACTTATTTTAGATGATGTAGATGCGGACATGTATGCCTCCGGTGACTGGAATCGTATTATACAAATTATAAGTAACTTGCTTAGTAACGCCACGAAGTTTACCCCCAAAGGAGAAATTCATTTCGGGTATCAGGAAAAAGAGGAATTTGTAGAGTTCTACGTGAAAGATAGCGGCATCGGTATTCCGGCAGAAAGAGTTGCCACTATTTTCCGCCGCTTTGGAAAGGTCAACGATTTTGTTCAGGGAACCGGATTGGGGCTGACTCTTTGCAGAATGTTAGTAGAAAAAATGGGAGGACGTATCTGGCTGCGCTCCCAGGAGGGGCAGGGAAGCAGGTTCTATTTCACTCTCCCTTTGATTCGCAAATAAATGTGTCAGTTTGAGGATACAAATGACTGTATCCGGGAACGACACTTATATGACTATTTACAATTAGATACAGAAAACGGCTCAGTTGTAATTCTTGGGGGATTAAGTTTAGTCAATTCCCTTCATGCATATACCTTTGCTAGCCTAAAAAGGAA
>ENA-OWNQ01000082-OWNQ01000082.1-gut-metagenome-genome-assembly--contig:-NODE-82-length-84953-cov-33.353551_pt1 | contig 84953 bp, 59 predicted proteins | sample MGYA00248252_ERZ651782 | MGnify/ENA primary metagenome ERZ651782 (study PRJEB26908, sample SAMEA4031705) | gut metagenome | biome: gut; feature: normal infant; material: stool | place: China | collected 2015... | reverse complement strand
TTGATTATCGTGGGTTTCCATACCCACGTTCAAGGTTCCACAAGTTTCAGTTTTGTTCAATTTTCAAGGTCCTGCTGTGCTATCCTTACGGGGTGTCCCGCCGGACAGCTTGATTATGATACCACAGCAAATACGGTTTGTCAACAGGTTTTTAAAACTTTTTCAAGTTTTTTCGCATCTTGTTCAGAAACAACCTTATAACAACGTTTCTTCTGCGATGGAAGTATCTTATCATATTGAAAAGAGTGTGTCAAGGGATTGTAATACTTTTGGGAAGATGCACAAGGCGGAAGGTGTCGAGACGTGCAGGTTGACGAGAGAGTTTAAAAACAGGCGTATAGATAGCGGGCCGATGCAAGCATCAGCCCTTACAGAACAGCGAGTTATATTTCAAGCAGCTGCACCCTCATCCATGCCAGTATCTTACGTTCACGGCGAGAGATTTGGACTTGGGTGCTGCCAAGGATCTTGGCGGTCTCGGTTTGAGTGCGGTTGCCGAAGAAGCGCAGGCGAATCAGTTCCCTATCCTTGGGTTCCAGCTTGTCCATCACCTCGCGCAAGCCGATGCGGTCCGCCAGCGTTTCTTCCGGCGAATCCACAGGCACATCCCATTCACGGTTGCCGTCCTCATCATTGCCGGGCGTAAGGGACAGTGCAGGCAGCGAGGCGCGTATGGCCAGAGCGATCTGTTCCGGGGTAGTCTGTAGGATTTCAGCCAGCTGGGCTACGCCGGGTTCCTGACCGGTATGTTTTAGGCAGCGTTCCCGCTCTGCGTTGACCTTCAGGCCCAGTTCTTTTAAGGATCGGCTGACCTTAACGGTTCCGCCATCCCGGAACAGCTTTTTGATCTCGCCCAAAATCACGGGCACCGCATAGGTGGAGAAGCACACCCCGCGGGTGGTATCAAACCCGTCAACCGCTTTCACCAATCCCAGGCAGCCTGCGGCGTACAGTTCCTCGTACTCGATACCCCGGCTTTTGAATCGCCCGGCGCAGGCATGGACAAGGCCTAAGTTCTTCTCAATAAATTTCTCGCGCGGCATGGTTTGGATGGTCTGGGCTGGCATAGGCAGAATCCTCCTTACAAATATGTAAAGGTCATCTGCGGGTGTCCAGCCGTTTGGTAAGTGTCACGCGGGTGCCGCGCCCAGGCCGCGAGGAAACATGTACCTTATCCATAAAGCTCTGCATCACGGCAAAACCTAATCCGGCGCGTTCCTCGGGGTCGCCGGTGGTGTACATAGGCTGCATGGCTTTTTCTACATCGGCGATGCCAACGCCGCGGTCGGTGACGGTGATGCGCACCACGCCGCCCTCATAGAGGGCCGCCGTCAAGGTAACAGGGCCGATACCCTCCGGATAGGCGTGCACGATACAGTTGGTGACAGCCTCGGACACAGCAGTTTTGAGGTCAGCCAGCTGCGGAACGGTGGGGTCAAGCTGAACAAGGAACGCTGCCAGCGCCGCACGTGCAAAGCCCTCATTGACAGAACGGCTGGCAAAGGTGATCTTTACCTGATTGAGCATCTTCATGGCAGTTCTCCTTTACGCGTAAGTTATGCGGGCCAGGTCCAGCATGCGGCGCACGGCGGGCGGCGGGTTTTGCACGGTCAGGCGACCGCCCAGGGCCGAGATGTGCCGCCCACGGCCGAGGATAAGCCCGACACCGGAGGAATCCATAAAGGTGACGCCCGAAAAATCCAGCGTCAGCAGCTCCGGCAGACGGTCGTCCACCTGGGCGTCGATTTCCCGCCGGATGGATTGGGCGGCGTGGTGGTCGATCTCGCCGCTTAAATACGCCGCCAGCGTGCCGCTGCCCGGCACAAAACAAACCTTTGCCATAGTGCTTGCCCCTTTTATTTTTAAATAGAAAAAGCCTGTACCATTACGATACAGGCTTCGTAGTGCATATTTTGTTAAAACAGGGCGGTGGCGCGTTAATTTTCTGCTTCTTTGAGCATCAGCGGCCGGGCTTCGGCGGCCAGGTAGAGCGAGCCGCAGACGACCACACCGGCAAGGTTGTTTCCCTCGCAGTAGTCGATGGCCTTGTGCAGGGCTTCAGGCACGCTGGCGGCGGCTTCGGCATCCAGGTGGAAGCGGGCTTCCTTTTGCAGGGCCTCGGCAGAGAGGGCGCGGGGGCAGGCGGGCGTGACGGTGAACACTTTGGCAAAGCAGGGTGCCAGGTCGGACAGCATGGCCTTGTAGTCCTTATCGGCCAGCATGCCCATGACGCCCACGAGGTTTTCCTCATACTCGGCTTTGGTCAGCGTTTCGGCCAGGACCCTGGCACCGTCCGGGTTATGGCAGCCGTCCAGCAGCAGCAGCGGATGGCGGCGCATGACCTCGATGCGGGCAGGCATATGGGCGCTGCTCAAGCCCTGCTCAATGGCATCGTCGGAGATGTCGTAGCCGAACTCCCGCCAGAGGGCGAGGGCGATCTCCACAGCCATAGCGGCGTGGTTGGCCTGATGGGCGCCGGGGAACTGCAGGCTGGCCTTGTAACCGCCGTAGTCGATGCGGTTTTCCAGGCGCTTGCCACGCAACAGGCGGATGTCGTCCATTTCGGGCGTGATGATGACGGTGTTCGTCTCGGCCGCGGCACCCAGGATGGGGCCCATGGCCTCGGCGGGCTGCTCGGGGTAATTGACAACGGCGCAGCCTTCTTTGATGATACCGGCTTTTTCGGCGGCGATCTTGTCCAGCGTATCACCGAGGATCTCGGTGTGGTCGAGGCCGATTTTTGTGATGGCGGCCACCAGCTTGTTGGGCACGATGTTGGTCGCATCGCAGCGGCCGCCCAGGCCGGTCTCCAGCACGACAAGGTCGCACTTTTCGCGGGCGAACCAGAGCAGCGCCAGCGCAGTGACAGCCTCAAACTGGACAGGAATCTCACCGCCCTCCAGTTCGATGGCATCGATGGCGTCCAGCACCTTCTGGGCCAGGTTGGCCAGGGTGCGGGGCGGGATCATCTCGCCGTCGATCTGGAACCGCTCACGGAAATCCACCACGTAGGGGCTGATGGTCAGGCCGGTCTTGTAGCCGGCAGCGGTCAGGATGGACGAGGTCATGGTGGCCAGGCTGCCTTTGCCGTTGGTACCCGCAATGTGGATGCACTGCAGGTCTTTTTCCGGGTTGCCCAGGTGATCCATCAGGTTTTGCATGCGGGCCAGGCCGGGTGCCGCCTGCCCCAGGCGCGGCAGAGCGTGCAGTGCTTCGATTGCCTGTTGGGTGGTCATGCTTCGTCTTCCTCCTCGTTGTTGTCCTCGCCCTGGGCCGCACGATGGGCGGCACGGCGGGCCAGACGTTCGTGTTCGCGCTGACGCAGAGCTTCCTGCTCGGCGCGCAGTGCTTTGTTTTCGCGTTTCACCTGATAAAACGCCATAGTAGCGCGTAAAATCAAGAGAATAATCAGAGCCGCAAACAGCCCTGCGATGGCACCGGCCATATCGATCCACACGTCGGTGACAGACGAGGTGCGGTTGGGGATGGAGATTTGGATGGTCTCATCCATGAGGGCGGTGCTCATGCCAGCCAGCAGGGGCCAGCTGATATGCCGAACAAAATGCCGGGTGTAGACCCGCAGGCAGAGCATCAGCAGGAAACCTTCGAGCATGAACTCGGAGAAATGCGCCAGCTTGCGGATGATATGCTCGGACAAGGGGCCGAGGCCGAACTTGCCCAGGAAGCCGTTGACCAGCGTGGTAACGGCCTGGCTGCGGGCAGACGAGACTTCGCCTGTCTGCATGGAATTGCGGAAGATAAAGAGGATACAGGCCAGCAGCGCCGCCGTAAAGATAACGCGGAACGCGATGAGCCAGTGGGATGTTTTTTGTTGTTGCATAGTGCTCCTTTTATGTGAGGACTCCTCTTTTGAAACATTATTATAGCACCTAAGGGGTGGGAGGGCAAGTGTACGAGCAAAGAAAAAGGCTCCCCTTTGAGGGGAGCGCAAGCTATTTTACCCTAACACCATCGTCAGCAGCAGCGCATACAGCGGCAGGGTCAAAATACTGGAGAGGGTGGAAAATACCACTGCACCGGCGGCAAGTTCTTCATCGTGGTGGAACTGGATGGCAAACATCGTGGTGATGGCGGCGCAGGGGCAGGCTTCCAGCAGCAGCACGATGGTAGGCACGGTGCCGTGCAGGCCCAGCAGGGCGAAGATCAGCAGCTCCACCGCCGGGACACCCAGCATACGCACGCCCCAGGTTAGGAAGAGGTTCTTATTTTTCAGCAGCTTTTTCAGGTCGCTGGAGGCGATGGTCGCGCCGGTGATGATCATGGACAACGGAGTGTTCATATCACCGATGGCACCGATGGGGCCGGTGAGGACTTCCGGCAGCGGGATGCGGGCCAGGTAAATGATAAGGCCCGCCACTACCGCGATGATGCAGGGGCAGGTGACCACGGCTTTCACGGTCTGCTTAGGGTCGACCTGACCGGAGACGACCACGTAGCCGATGGTCCAAATCAAAATATTAAAGATAGTGACAAAACCGCTGGCGTAGAGCAGGCCCTCGCTGCCGAACAGCGCCTTGATAAGTGGGAAACCCATGTACCCGGCGTTGGAGAACGCACAGGCGAACCACAGGATGGCGCGGGCGTCCTTTTGCACCTTGAAGCTTGCCAGAAATGCCACGCCCAGGCCCGCCAGCAGCGCCAGAGCGCCCAGGCCGAAGGCCAGCATCAGGTTGTGGAAGGTGGCGGGATCGTACTCGACCATATAGCTGTCCAGCACCATGGCCGGGACGACCAGGTACAGCAGCAAATTGGCCAGGACGGATTTTTCTTTGGGTTTAAACACGCCCGCTTTGCAGCAGACCGCACCGGCCAGGATCATAAGCAGCAGCTCCGCCACCTGTTTGGCCGTGATGACAGCAAGTTCCATAGTTTGTCTTCTCCCTCTTTTGCGTGGTTGGCATACACATATACTATATATTTTTTGTGGTGTGGTTGTCAATAAATGGTTGGTGTGGTATGCTGTTTTTAATTAATGGCAATACCGCATAATTCTAAGTGCCGATACGGCGAGCGAGGTGCGGCAACTGCTAAGCCAAAAGCGCAGATAATACTGGATGTCTTATCGAGCATTTTGGCAACGCAGATGCCGTGCCGCAGCCGCCGGAGCGGTGCTTAAGCCGTCAGGCGGGAATTGTGCGGTGTTGCCTAATATCCCTCGCCGCAGGGCTTGCGGGCAAATGCGAGCATCTTTTCCTACAGATACGAAGCAGACAGAAAGGAGTACGTATGAACATCCAGATCTTCGGCACCAATAAAAGTTTTGATACCAAAAAGACCCAGCGGTGGTTTAAGGAGCGGGGCATTAAATTCCAGATGATTGATATGAAAGAGAAGGGCATGAGCCGCGGCGAGTTTGACAACGTCTGCCGCGCTGTGGGCGGCTGGGCCAAGCTGGTGGACGAAAACGCCAAGGACAAGGACACGCTGGCCCTGCTGCGCTGGCTGGATGAAAGCCAGCAGGCGGACAAGCTGTTTGAAAATCAGCAGCTGCTGCGCCAGCCTATCGTGCGCAACGGGCGGCAGGCTACCGTGGGGTATTGCCCGGAAGTGTGGGAGAAGTGGGAGTAAGCAGGCAAAACATCTGATCTTTGGGATAGTTCCCCCCAGTCTGCGCTGCGCGCAGCCAGCCCCCTCCCAGAGGGAGCCTTCTGCAATTTCCTACTTGACATTTCCCGCACTGTGCGGTACATTATAAGATACAATGCAGTGCGAAAGAGTGCGCGCAGGTTCAGGCTTTTCCAGCAAGCCGGGGGTGATGCAAGCCCGGCATGGCCCGCTGTGTGCTGTCGCTTTCAAGCAGGTGCGGTGAAGCTTAGTAGCCGTGCACGGGTTTGCCGCCGTTATCCCGGCAGGCGGGGTGTCTGCCCTGCCGCAAAGCGGCCTTTTACAAGGCAACTTGGGTGGTACCGCGACTTGAATTTTTCAGGCCGTCCCATGATCTTCTTCATGGGGCGGCCTTTTTCTATTGATTACACGCCCCGCAATTCTCAAGGAGGTTTTACACAATGCCAAAAGAACTCGCCAAACAGTATGCGCCCCAGGGCACTGAGGACCGCATCTACCAGAACTGGTGCGACAAGGGTTACTTCCATACCCAGATCGACCGCAGCAAAAAGCCCTTTACCATCGTGATGCCGCCGCCGAACGTTACCGGCCAGCTGCACATGGGCCACGCCATGGATGAGACCTGGCAGGACATCCTGACCCGCTACAAGCGCATGCAGGGTTACGCCGCTCTGTGGGTACCCGGCACCGACCACGCTTCCATCGCCACCGAGGCCAAAGTCGTGGCCAAGATGCGCGAAGAGGGCCTGACCAAAGAGATGGTGGGCCGCGACGGCTTTTTGGAGCGCGCCTGGGATTGGAAGAACACCTACGGCAACCGCATCGTCAGCCAGCTGAAGAAACTGGGCTGCTCCTGCGATTGGCAGCGTGAGCGCTTCACCATGGACGAAGGCTGCTCCAACGCCGTGAAGGAAGTGTTCGTCCGCCTGTATGACAAGGGCCTGATCTACCGCGGCAACCGCATGGTCAACTGGTGCCCCCACTGCAACACCTCCATCTCCGACGCCGAGGTCGAGTACGAGGCCAAGGAGGGCAGCTTCTGGCACCTGCTGTACAAGGTGAAGGAGACCGGCGAATATCTGGAGCTGGCTACCACCCGCCCCGAAACCATGCTGGGCGATACCGCCGTGGCCATCAACGCCGATGACCCCCGTTACGCCCACCTGCACGGCTGCCATGTCATCCTGCCGCTGCTGGACCGTGAGATCCCCATCGTCTGCGACGAGCATGCCGACATGGAAAAAGGCACCGGCGTCGTGAAGATCACCCCCGCCCACGACCCCAACGACTTTGAGGTCGGCAAGCGCCATGACCTGCCGATGATCCGCGTGCTGACCTACGACGGCCACATGACCGGTGCTGCCGACAAGGCTGCCGCTGATGCTGAGCGTGCTGCCGGCCGCGCTGCCGCCGACGAACCCGAAGTACTGGATTGCGGCAAGTACGCCGGCATGACCGCCCTAGAGGCCCGCAAGGCCATCCTGGCCGACCTGGAAGCCTGCGGTGCCCTGAAAGAGACCGAGGCCCTGACCCACGACGTGGGCACCTGCTACCGTTGCCACTCCGTCATTGAACCGATGGTCTCCAAGCAGTGGTTCGTCAAGATGGAACCACTGGCCAAGCCCGCCATTGAGAGCGTGGAGAAGGGCGAGATCAAGTTCGTGCCCGAGCGCTTCACCAAGAACTACATCAACTGGATGAAGGGCGGCCGCGATTGGTGTATCAGCCGTCAGCTGTGGTGGGGCCACCAGATCCCCGCCTGGTACTGTGACGATTGCGGCGAGACCGTGGTTGCCAAAGAGGCCCCGTCCGTCTGCCCCAAGTGCGGCTGCACCCATCTGACCCAGGACCCCGACACGCTGGACACCTGGTTCAGCTCTGCCCTGTGGCCCTTCTCCACCCTGGGCTGGCCTGATGAGAACGCCGAGGATTACAACTACTTCTACCCCACCAACACGCTGGTGACCGGCTACGACATCATCGGCTTCTGGGTCTCTCGCATGATCTTCTCTGGCCTGGCCTACACCGGCAAGGCCCCGTTCGATACTGTGCTGATCCACGGCATCGTGCGCGACAGCCAGGGCCGCAAGATGTCCAAGAGCCTGGGCAACGGTATCGACCCGCTGGAAGTCATTGACCAGTACGGTGCCGACGCCCTGCGCCTGATGCTCATCATCGGTTCCACCGCCGGCAACGATATGCGTTACAGCGATGAAAAGGTGCTGGCTGCCCGTAACTTTGCCAACAAGCTGTGGAATGCTTCTCGCTTTGTGCAGATGAACCTGCCCGAGGACTTCCAGCCCGGCCTGCCCGCAGAGGAGCAGCTGGATATGAGCGACAAGTGGGTGCTGAGCGAGCTGGCCAAGATGGCCGCCGACGCTACCGCCAACCTGGATAAGTACGAGCTGGGCCTGGCTGCCGAGAAGGTGGAGAACTTTATTTGGGAAGTGTACTGCGACTGGTACATCGAAATTTGCAAGACCCGCCTGAACGGCGACGACGCCCAGGCCGCCGACACCGCCCGCAAGGTGCTGGTGTATGTGCTGGACCGCGCACTGAAACTGCTGCATCCCTTCATGCCGTTCATCACCGAGGAGATCTATCAGGCCCTGCCCGGCAGCGGCGAGACCATCATGACCCAGCTGTGGCCGGGCAATGAGAACATGAAGATCTGGGCCGAGGACTGCGCTGACTTTGAAAAACTGATGGATTACATCAAGGCTGTGCGTACCATGCGCGCCGAGATGAACGTACACCCCGCCAAGAAGACCAGCATGGTCATTGAGACTGCCAGCCCCGCTGCCTTTGAAAAGGGCGGCGCCTACCTGGCCCGCTTTGCCTTTGCCACCGACGTGACCGTGACCCCCAAGTATGAGGGCAGCGCCGACGGCATGGTAAACGTGGCTACCCCGGATGCCAAGGGCTTTATCCCGATGATGGAGCTGATTGACCGTGAGAAGGAGCTGGCCCGCCTGAACAAGGAGCTGACCAAGGCCGAGAAGGAGCTGGGCATGTTCACCAACCAGCTGAACAACCCGAAGTTCGTGGAGAAAGCCCCCGCCAAGCTGGTGGAGGAGACCCGCGCCAAGCTGGCCGCCGCCCAGGAAAAGACCGCGAAGATCAAAGAGAGCATCGCGGCGTTGGGTTGATCTTGCCCGTAAAAACCTAATATAAAACCAAAAGCCCCCGGTACTTAACGGTACCGGGGGCAACTTGTTACAGCATAATTCGGTGCAGGGGGTTATCGGGCAAGAATGTGCAGGTGCAAATTACTTGCGCTTGCCCTTGCGGCCGCGCTTTTTGGCGGCGGTGTTCACAGCGGTCTTAACCTCGGCAGCGGCCTTTTCGGCGGCCTTGACGGTCTCCTCCACAACAGGGGCAGCAGCCTTGACAGCTTCCTCGACGACCGGCTTAGCGGCCTCGACGGTCTTTTCGACGACAGGCTCAGCAGCCTTAACAGCCTTCTCAACCACGGGCTCAGCAGCCTTAACAGCCTTCTCAACCACGGGCTTAGCAGCCTCGACAGTCTTCTCAACTACGGGCTTGGCAGCCTTGACGGCCTTCTCGGCAACAGGCTTTGCGGCCTTGGCGGCCTTTTCTGCAACGGGCTTGGCTGCCTTGGCAGCCTTCTCGACAGCGGGGGCAACCGCCACAGCAGCAGCGTCGACGATCTCGGTAGCAGCCTTTTCAGCGGCAGCCTTAGCCTTGACGGCGGAAGCCTTCACGCTGGTCTTGGGCTTGCGGGTGACCTCGTTGATGGTCCAGTACTGGTTCTCGCCGTTGACGTCGGCCCAGATCTGCAGCGGAGTGCCGTTGACAGCGCTCATGCCGGCATCCAACAGCTTGCCTGCCAGGTTGCTCTTGATCTTAACGCGGCCATCGTTGGAAGGCTCGACCACCCACAGCTGGCTGGAAGCGGGGGCACCCTCCCACTGGTGTACGCGGGTGCCGTCGCTGACGCCGCCCATATCCAGGTCCATCATCTTGCCGGTGAAACGGTTCTGCACGCGGTAGACGCCGTCGCCTGCGGCAACGAAGCCCCACTGCTGCCACTCGGCATTGGCGTCGTCCCACAGCTGGATCTTGGCGCCGTTCTCGATATTATAATCGGCAACCTCAACGACCTTGCCGTTGGCGGCGTTGATGGTGTAGTACTTACCCTCGGTGATCACGGTCTGTGCAATTTTCTTCTTGGCTGCCATATTGGCTACCTCCCTATTCATAAACAGTTCTGTAAACGTATCCATGCGGCCTATATCGGCGCTGCCTAATCGGTTGCGCTGTACCCTCTGCCGCGGTATCTTATGTAGCCGAATAATCGTGGCTACGTCACCTATTATAACCACTTTTTACCAATTCGTCAACTTTTTGGCGGTAATGCGGCACTTTACACAAAAAAGCCGGGACAGCGGCAAGCCATCCCGGCAATTTTGATTGATTGTACACCAGATTGCTGCAATTTTTGCGCAGCAACGCTGTACACTATACTGTCAATATGTTCAGCTGTTCTCGGCAAAATTGCCTGTGTACAGGGTGTAGTAGCGGCCTTTCTGGGCGATCAGCTCGTCGTGGGTGCCGCGCTCGATGATGCGACCCTGCTCCAAAACCATGATGCAGTCCGAGTTGCGGACGGTGGACAGGCGGTGGGCAATGACGAAGGTCGTACGGCCGTACATCAGGCCGTCCATGCCGTCCTGCACCAGTTTTTCGGTGCGGGTATCAATGGAGGAAGTTGCCTCGTCCAAAATCAGCACCGGCGGGTCAGCAACGGCAGCACGGGCAATAGCCAGCAGCTGGCGCTGGCCCTGGCTCAGGTTGGTGCCGTCGCCGGTCAGCATGGTGTTGTAGCCATCGGGCAGATGCTTGATGAAGCTGTCGGCGTTGGCCAGCTTGGCGGCGGCCATGCACTCTTCATCGTTGGCGGTCAGGCGGCCGTAGCGGATGTTCTCCATAACGGTGCCGGTGAACAGGTGGGTATCCTGCAGCACGATGCCAAGAGAGGAACGCAGAGCGTTCTTTTCGATGGACTTGATGTCGTGGCCGTCGTAGAGGATCTGACCCTTCTGGATGTCGTAGAAGCGGTTGATCAGGTTGGTGATGGTGGTCTTACCGGCGCCGGTAGAACCGACGAAAGCGATCTTCTGGCCCGGACGGCCGTAGAGGTTGATGTCGTGCAGGACGATTTTGCCCTCATCGTAGCCGAAGTCCACATCCTTAAAGACGATGTCGCCCTTCAGCTGGGTGTAAGTGACAGTGCCATCGGCGTTCTGCTTTTTCCAGGCCCAGATGCCGGTGGACTCGTTGATCTCGGTCAGGGTGTCGTCGGCTTGGAACTTGGCATGCACCAGGGTGATGTCGCCCTCGTTGACCTCGGGCTTTTCATCCAGCAGGGCGAAGATACGGGCGCCGCCAGCCAGAGCCATGACGACCGAGTTCAGCTGCATGGAGATCTGAGTGATGGGCTGGTTGAAGCTCTTATTAAAGGTCAGGAAGCTGGCCAGCTTGCCCAGCGTCAGGCTGCCGACGCCGCCGATGGCCAGCGCACCGCCGACCACAGCGCAGAGCACGTAGCTCAGGTTGCCCAGCTGGCCGTTGACGGGCATCGCCACCAGAGAGTAGGCGTTGGCCTTGTCGGCGCTGTGGAACAGCTCATCGTTGAGTTCATTGAACTCCTTGATGGCGGCATCCTCGTGGCAGAAAACCTTGACGACCTTCTGGCCGTTCATCATTTCCTCGATGTAGCCGTTGACTTTGCCCAGCTCTTGCTGCTGCTTGAGGAAGTACTTGCCGGAGTTGCCGGTGAGATACTTGGTGGCCAGCATCATAGCGCCGACCATGACCAGGGTCAGTACGCTCAGCGGCACGCTGAGGTAAAGCATGGACAAAAATACGCTGACTACCGTAATGATCGTATTGACCATCTGGGGCAGGCTCTGGCTGATGAGCTGGCGCAGGGTATCAATATCGTTGGTGTAGACAGACATGATGTCGCCGTGGGCGTGGCTGTCAAAATACTTGATGGGCAGTGTCTGCATGTGGACGAACAGGTCGTCGCGCAGACGTTTCAGGGTGCCCTGGGCGATCTTGGCCATGGTGCGGTTCTGGATGAAGACGGCCAGGATGCCCACGCCGTAGAAGCAGGCCACACGGGTGATGGCATGCAGCAGGCCGGAGAAATCGTTGCTCTTTTCAGCCAGCAGGGGCAGGATGTAGCTGTCGATCAGAGTCTGCATAAACAGGGTGCCCTGGACCTGAGCGAACACGCCGAGCAGAATGCAGCACAGCACCAGGATGACCTGGAACTTGTACTGCTTCATCACGTAGGCCAGGATGCGCTTGAACACCTTGCCGGGGTTCTCTACTTTGGGGCGGGGGCCTGCGTTGCGGCCTGGGCCCATTTTTACTACTTTAGGCTGCTGTGCCATCAGGCTTCCCCTCCCTTCTCGTCAAAGTCGCCGGAGCCTTTGGTCTGGCTGTTGTAGACATCCTGATAGATGGCGTTGGTCTTCAGCAGGTTGGCGGGGGTATCAAAGCCACTGATCCTGCCGTTATCCAGCACCAGCACCTTGTCAGCGTTCTCGACAGAGGAAATACGCTGTGCCACGATGAACACCGTTGTGCCGGGGATCTTCTCGGCAAAGGAGCGGCGGATCCTGGCGTCGGTGGCGGTATCGACAGCGGAAGTGGAGTCGTCCAGGATCAGGATGCGGGGCTTTTTCAGCAGGGCACGGGCGATGCAGAGGCGCTGCTTCTGGCCGCCGGATACATTGTTGCCGCCCTGCTCAATGTGGGTCTGGTACTTATCGGGGAAGCGCTCGATAAATTCATCGGCGCAGGCCTGCTTGCAGGCGTCCACGATCTCTGCGTCGGTGGCGTCGGGGTTGCCCCAGCGCAGGTTGTCGGCGATGGTGCCGCTGAACAATTCGTTCTTTTGCAGCACCATGGCCACGTTATTGCGCAGGGTCTCCAGGTCATAACGGCGCACATCCACACCGCCGATGGAGACGCTGCCCTCGGTCACGTCATACAGGCGGGGCAGCAGCTGCACCAGGCTGGACTTGGCCGAGCCGGTGCCGCCGATGATGCCGATGGTCTCGCCAGACTTGAGGTCCAGGTCGATGTCGCTCAGCACCTTCTCGCCGTTCTTCTTGTAGGAGAAGCTGACGTGGTCGAACTTGACAGAACCGTCCTTGACGTCCATGACGGGGTTTTCGCCGTTGGTCAGGTCAGATTTCTCATCCAGGACCTCGGCTACACGTTTGGCGGAAGCGGCGGACATGGTGATCATGACAAACACCATCGAGAGCATCATCAGGCTCATCAGGATGTTCATGCAGTAGCTCAGCATGCTCATCAGGTCACCAGTGGTGAAGGTGGTGGCGCCGGAGCTGACGATGAGCCGTGCGCCCATCCAGCTGATGAGCAGGATGCAGCTGTAGACGGTCAACTGCATGAAGGGGGCGTTCCAGGCGATGATAAGTTCAGCGCGCATCAGCAGGTTGCGCACGTTCTCGCTGGCCTTGCGGAACTTCTCGCTCTCGAACTTTTCCCGCACGTAGGCTTTGACCACGCGGATTGCAGAAACATTCTCCTGCACGCTCTCGTTCAGGTCATCGTACTTGCGGAAAGCCTCGGTGAAATAGCGGGTGGCGTGCGTCATGATGTACACCAGCACGCAGCCCAGCAGGATGACCGCGATCAAGTAAATGTTAGCCAGCTGGCGGTTGATGGTGTAGGACATGATCAGCGCCACGATCATGCTGGCAGGCGCACGGATGGACATGCGCAGCAACATCTGATAGGCGTTTTGGATGTTGGTAACGTCGGTGGTCATACGGGTGACCAGACCGGCGGTAGAGTATTTATCGATGTTGGCAAAGCTGAAGGTCTGGATATTTTTAAACATGCCGCGGCGCAGATTGCGGGCAAAACCGGTGGCGGCATGGGAGCCAAGCACGGCACCCAAAATGCCAAACAGCAGGCCAAACAACGCTGCAACGATCATCTGGGCACCAACGATGTAGATGACCTGCATATTGCCGGGGGTGACGCCATCGTCAATGATGGAAGCCATCAGTTTGGGGATGATCATCTCCATGATGACCTCGCAGATCATAAAGATCGGCGTCAGGATCGAGACCAGGCGGAATCCCTTTGTCTCACGTCCGAGTGTTTTCAGCAAGTTTCATTGCTCCTTTCCGGGGTAGATTGTTTTGCTTCGGCCTCGATGGACTGGGCGTTGTGCAGGATTTGGTTCAGCACCACGCGGGCAGCGGCCATTTCTTCGGGGGTAAGGCCCTGTTGCAGGTCCTGCTCAAAGCGGTCAATGCTGGCTCGGATGCGGTCGTGGTAGGCCACCCCTTTGGGGGTGGCGGCCAGCCGCTTTAAGCGGGCATCTTTCTCGACCGAGCAGCGGGTAATGAAACCATCCTGCTCCATGCCCTGCAGGATCGCCGTGACGCTGGAACGGCGGATGTGGAACCATTGTTCTACATCGCGCTGGTAGACATCACGGTTTTCGTTGTTCGCGCAGATGATCTCGCCCAGCAGCATACCGCGCACACCGGTCAGCTCCGGGGTGACTTCGGCTGCAATGCGGGTATCCATAGCGCGGCGCAGCATACGGGATGTATGGCTGAGCAGCGCACCGAAATGCTTGTTTACGCAGCCATCCCGAACTGTGGCTGGATTTTGGCAGATCATCGTTCTCACCTTCCTTATCGGGTCGTTTTGTTAGCCTGCGAATTGTTCATTCATGAATTGTTCGCATGCTAACTGTTTATATTCGTACTTGGATAGTATATCACCGATTGGGAAAATGTCAAGAGATGAATTTTAAAAAGCCCCCTCAAAGAGGGAGCTTTCTTTTACCTGCTTTCATCTAGGGCAATACCGCATAATTCTAAGTGCCGATACGGCGAGCGAGGTGCGGCAGATGCTAAGCCAAAAGCGCAGATAATACTGGATGTCTTATCGAGCATTTTGGTAACGCAGATGCCGTGCCGCACACCGAGCCGCAGCGAGGCGCTTCGGAGCGCAACCGCCGCTTGCGGCGGCTCTTGGCGCGGAGATCCGCCGGAGCGGTGCTTAAGCCGTCAGGCGGGAATTGTGCGGTGTTGCCCTAGGTATCATAGTCGTCACTTTCGTTAGAAAAACGCCCCAAACAACTTTAACGAATCTAACGATTTTAACGAAAATGATACCTATTTTACATTAGATGTATGTTTGCAATCGGCTCCTTCTATTTATAGGAGCTTCATGCGTCCGTTTTATTCCGGCGCTTTCATGCTCTCTACCATCGAAATGCGTTTCAGCAGCCGCTGCATGACCAGGTTGACCAGCGTGCTGAACAGCAGGGTCAGGGCAATGGCGTAGGCAAAGCTTTGGGGGTAGATCTGCCGCCCAAACATGACGGCATCGACCTCCACCGTGGTGATGACGAAGCTGTGCAGAGCAATGCCGCCTGCCAGGCCTAACAGCGTGCCGATCAGCGTTAAGGCCACGCTCTCGCGGTTGACGTAGGCGTAGACCTCTGGGTCGTAGAAGCCCAGCACCTTGATGGTGGCGATCTCCTTGACACGCTCGGCAATGTTGATGTTGGAGAGGTTATACAGCACCACGAACGCCAGCGATGCCGCACAGACGATGATGAGCACGACCACTGCATCGATGGAGTTAAGCATGTTGAGCACCTGTTTCACGTTGTCCTGCGTGAAGTTCAGGCTGGCCACATTGCCCATCGCCAGCAGGTCCGCCGAGAGGGTATCGCGGGCTTCCTGGGTGTCCTCGGGCAGGATGCTCATGATTGCGTTGTAGGCGGGAGCTTCGCCAAAACCGGCCTCGTACACCGCCGGGCTGAGGTAAACGTAATTGCTGACGTAATGCTCGCACACACCGCTGACAGTGAAGTCAGCTGTCTTATCGTCGCTGTTAGTCAGGGTAATGGTGTCCCCTGCCTTTACACCCAGGGTCTTGGCCATCTTTTCGTTCACGACCACGCCCTGCTGCCCCAGCGGCACCGCCTTGCGGGAGAGGCGTTCGTGCAGGTCAGCAAACTCAGCAAACTTGTCCACAGCCTGGGGAACCATGAGGTAGACGTCCATCTCACCGTCGGGGCCATCCTGCCGGGTGGATTCCATGGCAACGGTCAGCGAATCGGTGACGTTCTCCTTATTATAAAGGTAGTCGTAAACAGGGCCGCTTTCGGTGGCCTCCTGCTTGGTAACGATGGTCATCATGTCGTAGTGGTAAATGTCGCCGTACTGCTTGGTGATGATGGAGTTCAGCGAATCCGAGATGCCAAAGCCCGCCACCAGCAGCGAGGTGCAGCCCGCCACGCCGATGACCGTCATCCAGAAGCGCTTTTTGTAGCGCAGCAGGTTGCGGCAGGTAACTTTCCAGCTGAAGGGCAGCCGCCGCCACAGCGGGGTGATGCGTTCCAGCAAAATGCGCTTGCCGGCCTTGGGGGCGCGGGGCAGCATAAGGGCCGCCGGGTCCTCCTGCAAGGTGGTGCGGCAGGCCAGCGCCGTGATGCCCATGGTGAGCAGGATAAGGGTGCCGCCCGCAAGCAACGCCTGGCTCAACCGCCAGGGGGTGGCAATAGACGGCATATAATACATCAATTCATAGGCGGACCAGATGATGGACGGGAAGGCCTTGAAGCCGACGGCCAGTCCGGCTACTGTGCCCGCTGCAGCCGCCGTGAAGGCGTAGATCAGGTACTTTTGCATGATGGCTGCGCCCGAATAGCCCAGGGCTTTCAGCGTGCCGATCTGCAGGCGTTCTTCCTCGACCATGCGGGTCATGGTGGTGGATACTACCAGTGCCGCCACCAGGAAGAAGAATACCGGAAAGACGGTGGCAATGGCGGTGAGCTTATCCACATTGGCGGTAAAGGACGCATAGCTGACGTTTTTGCTGCGGTCCCAGACGTACCAGGTGGGGTACTCCACATCGTTCAGGGCGGCTTCTCCGTCCTCGATTTGCGCGCGGGCATCGGCCAGGGCCTTTTCGGCTTCGACCTTGGCGTCCTCATATTCTATTTCTCCGTCCCGTAGTTTTTGCAGGTTTTCGGCAATGGTTGTTTTGGCGTCATCCAGCTTTTTGCGGGCGTCGCTCAGCTGGCCTTTGGCGTCGTCGATCTGGCGGCGGGCATCGGCCATCTGCACCTTTTTGTCCTGCAGGGTGGCCCAGCCATCCTCCAGCTGGGCGCGGGCAGCCGCCAGCTGCTTTTTGCCGTCCTCGTACTGGGCCAGGCCGTCATAGTACTGCTTCCAGCCATCGTCCAGCTGGGCCTTGGCGGTGGCCAGTTTGGGGGCGTTGGCTTCCAGCTCGGCACGGGCGGCAGCCAGCTGAGCCGCGCCCTGTTCGTATTGCAGCAGGCCCAACCGGTACTGGGTCAGCTGGCCCACGCCGGAAACCAGTTCTTCCAGCTGGGCTTTGCTGTCCTCGGGCAGGCTGGCCCACCAGGCTTCGACAGCGGCGTTCAGCTTGTCCCGGATGTCATCGGGCAGTTCGGGGGCGAACTGACGCGCCCAATCGACAGCATTCTGCAAAGCCGTCTGCATGGCGGCAGGGTCGGCAGCATCAGCCACGGCGGCGATATACGTCCGGGCCTCCTGCAAGCGCTGCTGTTGTTCTTCTGGCAGGGTGTCTGCGGGGATTTCATCGATGGCCGCCAGCAGATCGTTGGCCTGGGCGCGGATGGCATCCACCTGCTCCTGCGTCAGGCCTGCGGGGATGGTCAGACCGCCGTAATTCTGGATGGCTTGCCACAGTTCTTCCACTGTCTGGGGCGGCTGGGTGCCGTTGGCATCGCAGTTCTGGGCCAGCCAGCCGATAAACGCATCCACCTGGGCCGCATCCACTCCCAGCTTTTCGGCAAAGGCTGCTATCCCCTGCTGGTAGGCGTCCGCGTTGGCGTCCAGCTGGGCCTTGGCGTCGGCCAGCTGCTTTTCGGCGGTTTCGATCTGTGCCAGGCCGTCGTTGTATTGTTTCAGCCCGGCTTCGTACTGAGCCTGGCCATCCTCCAACTGTTTGCGAGCGGCTTCCAGCTTGGGGGCGTTGGCGGCAAGTTCGTCCTCCCCTGCCTGCAGCTGCGCCTCGGCGTCTTTCAGCTGGGCTTCGGCATTCGCCAATTGGGCCGCGCCATCGTTGAGCAGGGCTTCGTTGCTGGTCAGTTCGTTCAAGCCGTCTGCATACTGGCGCTCGCCGTCATCCACCTCTTTCTGGCCATCCGCCAACTGTTGTTTGCCGTCGGCCAATTCGGCGGCAGCGTCGGCCAGCTGTTGGTCGGCATCCGCTTTGGCGTCGTTGTACTCAGCCCAGGCGTCATCCAGCTCGGCACGGGCATCAGCGATGATGCCGTCATAGCGGGCTTCACACCGGGCATCGGCGATGGCCTCGACATTGGCCTTGACCGTATCAATATTGGTTTGGTAGGCGTCGCCCAGGCTGTCCTGCTCCAACGCGCCTTCGGCGGTCAGGTAGACTTCGGTGTAGGCTTCGTAGGCGAAATCCTGCTGGGGGATGTAGAACACCAGCTTGACCGTGCCGTTGCCCACGCTGGCGGGCTCGCGCTCAAAGCTGAAATAGTTGGCGTTGTGCACGATGCCCACGACGGTGTACTCGGTGGTGCTCAGCTTGGTGTCCAGATCTTCGTTGGCTTTGTCCACCACCAGCTTTGTGCCCACGGTGTAGTTAGATTGCTTTTTGGTGTAGCTGGCTTCGATGACGCACTCGCCGGACTTTTCCGGCAGGCGGCCCTCGACGAGGTTCAGCTGGTTGATGGTGTTATTCTCCGGCGCAGGCAGGCTGTGGACGCGGCTGACGACGGTGTCACCGTCCACCTCCACCAGCAAATCTGCCGAGTAGCCCGGCTGCACCTGGCGAACGCCCTCCACCTGGCGCAAGGCGTCCACATCCTCATCGGTCAGGCCCAGGGTGGAGACGATGCGCAGGTCGTAGAAGTTGCCATCGTCCATATAACGTTCCATCGACTCTTTCATATCGATGGGCGTGGCGTTCAGCCCGGCCAGGAAGCCGACGCCCAGCGCCACGATGGCAAAGACGGCGGCGAACCGGCTGGCGGTGCTTTTGAAGGTCCGCAGGGTATTTTTGCGATAACTGCGTGTCATTTACCACTCGATCCTTTCCACGGGGGTGGGGTTGGGGTTCACGGTCTGATCTACCACCCGGCCGCTGTTGATACGGATGACCCGGTCCGCCATAGCGGCCAGAGCGCTGTTGTGGGTGATGACGATGACGGTGCGCCCCTGTTTGCGGCAGGTGGCCTGCAGCAGGGCCAACACCTGCTTGCCGGTTTTGTAGTCCAGCGCGCCGGTAGGCTCATCACAAAGCAGGATCTTTGGGTTTTTGGCCAGCGCACGGGCGATGGAGACACGCTGCTGTTCGCCGCCGGAAAGCTGTGCCGGGAAGTTGTTTTTGCGGTCCGCCAGGCCAACCTCATCCAGCACGGTGTCGGCATCCAGCGGGTCGCGGCAGATCTCGGCGGCCAACTCCACATTTTCCCGCGCGGTCAGGTTCTGCACGAGGTTATAAAACTGGAACACGAAGCCCACATCATAGCGGCGGTAGGTGGTCAGCCGCTTTTTATCAAAGCCGCTGACCTTCTCGCCGTCCAGCAGGATGGTGCCCTCGTCGCAGGTATCCATGCCGCCCAGCATATTCAGCACGGTGGTTTTGCCCGCACCGGAAGGGCCGAGGATGACGCAGAACTCCCCCTTTTGGATCTCAAAGCTCACGTGATCTGATGCAGCGATACGGGTATCGCCCATCTGGTAATATTTACACACATTATCAAACAACACATAAGGCTGCGGCATGCTAAAACTCTCCTATTTTTTAAAGTAGCTTTAGTATAGCAGATTTGCAGGGAAATGTCGTGAATGAATTTTAAAATTTATTTTTCTACCATTTCCGTCGGCTCTATCCCCAGATATGGCAGGGCCTTTTGCAGGATCTCGGCGCAGACGGGGCCGGAGAGGGCGCCGCCGCTGGTGGTCCAGCTGTGGGGTTCGTCCAGGCAGATCAGCACCGCCAGCCGTGGGGCCTCGATGGGCGCGACTGCCACAAAGCTGGCAATGCGGGCGCCCTCGTTTTTGCTGTCCAGCTTTTGGCTGGTGCCGCTTTTGCCGCCCACACGGTAGCCGGGCACCGCCGCCCGGGTGCCGGTGCCTTTGGTGACCACCCCCTCCATCAGCTTGCACATCGTGGCGCTGGTTTCAGCCGAAATGACCTGCCGCTTCACTGTAGGTTCTACCTCTTTTATTATTGTACCGTCCGGGTCGGTAATGCGCTGTACAACATAGGGCTGCATCAGCCGCCCGCCGTTGACCACAGCACACACCGCTGTAAGCATCTGCAGATAGCTGACCTTGCTGCTTTGGCCGAAGGAACAGGATGCCAGTTCCACCGGACCCATCCTGCAACAAAAACAGGATAAGGCCCCCGGCGGTTTGCCGAGGGCCTTATCCTGTTTGCAAGAAAGAAACGATAGAAAAAAGAGAAGAAATCCGGGTCATCACCGCGATACGGCACGGCCCTTATATCAGACGGACGGGGAATCCGCCGGATCCTGGGTTGCATCCTCCGGAGCGGCTTCTGCGGGCAGGCGGCCGTACAGCTCCATCAGATGGTTGAGCTTTTGCGCCAGCGCCGGGGTGAAAGCACCCGGCAGTGCGCGCCAGCACCAGTTGCCGCCCAAGGTGGACGGCGTGTTCATGCGGGATTCATGCCCCAGACCCAGCACATCCTGTGCCTGCACTACGGCCAGATCGGCCGTGCTGGCCCAGACACCGCGCATCATACCCCAGTGGTAACCTTCCTCTTTGGTCAGATTCAGGTACTCTACGGCACGGTCGGTGTCGGTCTTATCAGCGGTGGCAAACCAGCCCTGTACAGGCTCGTTGTCATGGGTGCCGGTGTAGGCCACGCAGTTGGTGGGATAGCTGTGGGGGCGGTAGTCGCCGCCGTCGCGGCTGTCAAAGGCGAATTCCAGCACTTTCATGCCGGGGTACTCGCACTTGGCCAGCAACTCGCGCACATCGTCGGTCAGGAAACCCAGGTCCTCGGCAATGATGCGGGGGCTGCCCAGTTCCTTTTTAACGGCGGCAAACAGGCTGTAGCCTGGGCCGGTGCGCCAGCGGCCATTCTCGGCGGTCTTATCGCCGTAAGGGATGGCGTAGTACCCGGCGAAGCCGCGGAAGTGATCGATGCGCAGGAGATCGTAGATGCTGCACAAGTGGCGGATGCGGCGCACCCACCAGCGGTAGCCGGTGGCGGCCATGGCGTCCCAGTCAAACAGCGGGTTGCCCCACAGCTGGCCGGTGGCGGAGAAACCATCCGGCGGGCAGCCGGCCACCTCGATAGGCAGCAGGTTTTCGTCCAGCTGAAACTCCTGCGGGCTGCTCCAGACATCCACACTGTCCGCCGCTACGTAGATGGGCAGGTCGCCGATGATCTCGACGCCCCGGGCATTGGCGTAGGCTTTCAATTTTTTCCACTGGGTGTAGAAGAGATACTGCACAGCCTGCCAGAAATCGATGCTCGCCTTATGATAGCGGCGGGCCTTATCCAGATCGGCCGGTTTGCGCAGGCGCAGCGGGCGTTCCCACTCCAGCCAGGACTTACCGCCGTGGGCATCTTTCAGTGCCATGAACAGGGCGTAGTCCGGCAGCCAGAAAGCGTTGTCCGCCAAAAACTGCTCGTAATCCTCTGGGGGGTTGGCCAGCAGACGGGCGCAGGCGCGGCGTAGGATGGGATAGCGCTTCTCGTACAGTACACCATAGTTGATGCAGTCGGGCGCGCTCTCCCAATCGATTGTGCGGTACTCCTCGGGCGTAAGCAGCCCGGCCTCGGCCAGCTGGTCAAGATCGATAAAGTAGGGGTTGCCCGCGAAGGTGGAGAAGGATTGATAGGGGCTGTCGCCGTAGCTGGTGGGGCAAACCGGCAAAATCTGCCAGTAATGCTGCCCTGCCGCATGCAGGAAGTCCACAAATTCACGGGCCGCAGCCCCCATGGTACCGATACCGCCGGGGGACGGCAGGCTGGAAATCGGCAGTAAAATACCGCTGGTTCTCATAAAAATACTGACCTCTTTCTAATGGAATATACTTTCGGGCCCTCTATCAACCCTTAACCGCACCGGCCACAACACCGTCGATGATGTACTTCTGGCAGGCCAGGTACAGCACAATGACGGGGATGACCGTGATCATAATGCAGGCCATCATGGGGGCCATCTCGACCTTGCCGTAACTGCCGCGGAAATACTGGATGGCCATGGGAATGGTACGGAACTGCTTGATGTCCAGCACCAGGGTGGGCAGCAGATAGTCATTCCAGACCCACATGGTTTCCAGGATGGCAGTGGAGATCATCGTCGGCTTCAGGATGGGGCAAACCACTTTGAAGAAGATCTGCAGCGGGTTGCAGCCGTCGATCATGGCGGCTTCCTCAATGGCGATGGGCATCGACTTGACAAAGCCGGTGAACATGAACACCGCCAGACCGGCGCCGAAGCCCAGATAGATGATGCAGATGTTGTAGGGGTTGTTCAGTTTGAGGGTATCTGCCGTTTTGGCCAGGGTGAACATGACCATCTGGAACGGCACGATCATGCTGAAGACGCACAGGTAATACATGCCCTTGGAGAGCACGCCCTGCACACGGGTGATGTACCATGCGCACATCGAGCAGCAGAGCAAGATCAGCGCGACGGAGGAGATCGTGATGATGAAGCTGTACCACAGCGAGGAGAGGAAGTCCATCTCCGTGATGCCGTAGATGTAGTTTTTCAGAGCCACGAAGGTCTCGGCGGTGGGCAGCTCGAAGGCGTGAGTGGTGGTGATGGCACGCTCGGTCTTGAGCGAGTTCATCAAAATCATGAACACCGGGTACATCCAGAGGATGCAGACGATGGTAAGCACGACCGACAGCACCGAGTTGATGCGGCGATCCTTAGCAGTTTTGCCCATTATTGCTGCACCTCCTTAGAGCGGGTGAAATGGAGCTGGAGCAGAGAGATAACGACCACGAAGAGGAAAAAGACCATAGCCTTGGCCTGGCCGATGCCCTTCCACTGGGGTCCCGAGCGGGCGTAGAACGTATCATAAATGTTGTACGCCAGCATCATGGACTGCTTGGCCGGTTCGCCAGCCGTCAGAGAGAGGTTCTGGTCGAACAGCTTGAAGGAGTTGGTCAGCGTCAGGAAGGTGCAGATCGTCACGCTGGGCATGACCATGGGAACCTTGATCTTAAAGAGGATCTGGCGGGAGGTAGCGCCGTCGATGCGGGCCGCTTCGATCAGATCGGTGGGCACGTTCTGCAAACCGGCAATGTAGATGATCATCATGTAGCCGATCTGCTGCCAGCACATCAGGATGATGAGGCCCCAGAAGCCGTAGGTGGCGTTCAGCGCGAGCAGCGGCTTGCCCAGGGCAGAAAGGATGCCGTTGAGCAAAATCTGCCAGATGTAGCCCAGCACGATACCGCCGATCAGGTTCGGCAGGAAGAAGATCGTGCGGAATGCGTTGGTGCCGCGCATGCCGCGGGTAAGCAGCAGTGCGATGCTGAAAGCCAGCACATTGATAAGCACGGTGGACACGATGGTGAAAGCCGCCGTGAACCAGAACGCATGGGTGAAGGTATCATCGATCCAGATCATTTTGTAGTTGTTAAGGCCGACGAGCTGCACGTTTTTAACGGTAGTGAACTTGCAGAAGGACAGCCCCGCGCCCCAGATGAAAGGCCACACAAAGCCGATAATAAAGGCAATCAGCGTTGGCAGCACAAAGACGGGCCAGTAGCGTTTTATGGCTTTTTCCATAGGAAAGCCCCCTTTTCAGATTCTCTTTCTTGCTTCGTTTCGTTAAAAAAAGCGGGGCGGGCGATTTCCGCCCGCCCCACAGGTATTGCGTTTTAGGTTTATTTGGATTATGCAGCAGCGTTCAAAGCAGCCTCGCTTGCCCAGCCATCCACGAAGGCGGTGACAACATCATCCCAGCTGCCGGTACCGGCGGCGTAAGCGGTCAGAGCAGAACCAACGCCGTTCTTCCAGTTCTCGGAAGGCATGGTGGAGAAGTTCCAGGCCACGGGGGTCTTGCCCTCAGCGGTCATTTCATTGTCGACCTTGACGAAGAGGTTCGGGGACTCAGCAGCAGCCTTGAAGGGGATAACAAAGCCCATGTCGTCGGCCATAGCCTTGGTGCCTTCGTCAGAAGAAACACACCAGTAGATGAAGTCCAGAGTAGCGTTGATGTCGTCCTCGCTGGCTTCCTTGTTGACGCACCAGTAGTTCTCGGTGCCGGTGCACAGGCCCTGGTTGGCTTCGTCGCCGACGCCAACGTAGATGGGCATCATGGTCAGGTCGTCATCGGTGAAGGGCTTGCCATCGCCGACCAGGTTGTTGTACTCCCAAGAACCATTCTGGAAGAAGACGGCCTCGTTGTTCAGGAACTCGTTGCGGCTGTCGTCGCCGGTCTTGCCAGCCAACTCAGCGGGATCGCAGGTGGAGTTGTTGATGTACAGATCAAAGATGTCTTTGTAGTTGTCGAGGTAGGTGCCCTTGATGGCGTCGGTGTTATTGATGCCGTCTGCCTGATACTCGAAGTAGATGGGCAGGTTGGCCAAGTGGGTCTTGAAGCGCCAGTCAGAAGAACCATCCATGCCGGCGGAGGTGAATGCAGCGAAGCCAAGCTCGTCCTTGCGGGCGGTGATGTCCTCGGCAACCTTCTTCAGGTCGGCAAAGCTCTTGATGTCGTCCACGCTGTAACCAGCCTTTTCCAGCAGGGTCTTGTTGGTGATCAGACCGTAGCTCTCGATAACGTAGCCGATGCCCAGGGTGGCGTCGCCGTCCTTCAGGGCGTAGGAATCGCTGGTCAGCTCACCGGCGATCTTGGAGCCGGACAGGTCGTAGCAGTAGTCCTTCCAGCTGGCCAGGCCGACAGGGCCGTTGACCTGGAACAGAGTGGGCGCATCGCTCTTGGCCATCTCGCTCATCAGGGTGGTCTCGTACTGGCCGGAAGCAGCGGTCACGACGGTGACGGGAACGCCGGTCTCCTCGGTGTACTTGGCGGCCAGATCCTGCCAGGCTTCATCCTGCTCGGGCTTGAAGTTCAGGTAGTAGACCTTGCCGGCTGCATCAGCAGTAGCAGCGGTAGAGGTGGAGTCAGCAGCGGATGCGGTGCTGTCAGCAGTGGAAGCAGCGGTGGAAGAAGCGCTGCTGCCGCAGCCTGCCAACAGGCCGAGGGCCATGGCGGAGGCCAGGCTCAAAGAAAGGGTCTTTTTTGCATTCATGGTCGTTTTCCTCCTTCAATTAAGAAAACAAGTTAGATCCAAGTGAGTGAATTCGTTTGCGCAATTCGAATACATTTTCCGTTCGGATTGCCTATATTATACATGGCGTCTTTTCAAAAATCAACCCGTTTTTGTCGATATTGCCCAAGTTTGTAAGTTGTTATGAAACTGGCGCGCCACAATTGTGCACATTTACTCCATATTTGCGCATTTTATGTCATAGGCCATTGCGCAAGTTGCGCGCGCGGCAGGTTTCGACAGGTACAAAACCCCGGAGCAGCCGAGATCGATGCTGTTCCGGGGCGGAAGAAGGATCTATAATGTTTTATATAATTCCAATAATTGCGCTCCAATACGGGGTAGTGCCCGTTCCTCTGCGGTTTGGCGGGCGGCTGCGGCAGTATCGGGGAGTTTGTGCTGCAAAAGTGCCTGCAAGCGGGTGGGCAGGTCCTGCGTGGTACGGTAGGTGTGGACGTTTACGCTGTCCCGCAGCCAGCCGCGATAGGCCGGGATGTCCCGCACCAGCGTAGGCGTTGCGCAGGCCAGGGCTTCTAATATCACGATGCCCTCGGTCTCCTCATAGCTGCAAAACAAAAAGGCGTCCGCCCCGCAGTAGGCCGTGCGCAGTTCTGCCTGGGAGAGAAAGCCCGGAAACCGCAGGTTTTCCGGTGCATCCGCCATGGCGGCTTTGACGTTATGCGGCACAAGGTGCGGGTCGGTGTAGCCGAACCACAAAAACTGCACCTGCGGCATTTTGCGAGCCAGCGCAATAAAATCCAGTATCCCTTTGCGCTGCATATAATGCCCTACGCTGATGACCACGGACTTATCCGCCGCCAGGCGGTACTTTTCCCGCAGGATGGACCGGCTGGCGGGGTTGGGGGCAAAAAACCGGGTATCCACGCCGTTGGAAAGCGGCACGATGGTCGGGCGCAAACGGTAACCTGCCAGTTCTTTGGCTGAGTAGGGCGTGGGTGTAATGATGAGGTCCGCCTGATTATAGCACAGCCGCAGCCATTGTTTGAAAAGCGGCGCCAGCAAGTTGGAGCCGGTGAAGGAGTTGCGGAAGTCCTTCTCGGTAGAATGGCCGTACCAGATGACCTTTTGCCCCCGGCGGCGGGCATGGCGTGCCGCCCAAAGTGATACCGGCAGCACGGTGTTGATGTGTACCACCTCGGCACGACAGTCCCAATCGGTGACGATGTGTACGCCGACGCTTTCCAGCGCCGCCCGCTGGTGTTTGGCTGCCTGCCCTACCCCGCTTTTGCTGACCAGCGCCAGCGAGCCGCTGTAAATATGTACGGTGCGCATGGCGTTCACCTCCAAAGACCCAGCAAATTTTGCGCAACTACGGTCAAGCCCAGGCTGTACAGCGCAATGGACGCCGGTTTGCACAGCAGGATGATGGCCGCGTACAGCCGCCAGCCGATGCGCGTGGTGCCTGCAAGAAAGCAGAGATAATCATCCGGCGCAACCGGGATGAAAATAAGGAATGCGAACCACTTGGCAAACCGGCTGCCGCTGCCCATCCAGCGGTCATATTTTTCAATCATCTTGGCGGGGAAAACGCTTTCCAGCAGCGGGCGGCCGCAGGCGCGGGCGATGGCAAACGCCGCCATCGACCCGGCGCAGATGCCGATATAGTTGTACCAGAAGCCTTTCCACACGCCGAACAGGATGACCCCGGCCAGACACCCCAGCCCGCCGGGCAGGATGGGGATGACCACCTGCACGGCCTGGAATGTGATGAACACCGCCGGACCTGCCCAGCCGAACCGGCTGATGCAACTGGTCAGCGCTTCCTTGGAGTCAAACAGCCCGGCTTTCCAAAAGACATATGCCAGCACGGCGCAGAGCACCAGCCCCAGGATAGACGCTGCCTGGTTGATTTTTTTGATCATGCCACATTCCCCCCTGCCGCACTGCGGGCGGCGTGTTTACGGCCCAGCGCCGCCGCGTAAAGCCGCACTACGCTAAGACCGAACTGTTCCTTCGTGTAAGGCTGCACGGCGCGGCGGGCGTTTTGCCTCATGGCAGCCAGTTGGTGACCTTTGGGCAGAGCAGCGGCACGGGCAGCCAGCTCGGCAGGCGTGTGGTAGGCCCAGCCGGTCTCCCCTTCCCGCACCAGCGCGTCCAGACAGGGGTCTGCATGGCAAAGCAGCGGCAATCCTGCGGCCATAGCCTCGATGTAGGTCAAGCCCTGGGCCTCGCTGGTGGAGGCACTGACAAATACATCCCCCAGCGCGTAGTAGCGGGGCACCTCGGCAGGCGGGACGGCCCCTACGAAAATCACGCGGTCAGCCACGCCGAGGCTTTGCGCCTGCTGTTCCAGCACGGCGCGCTCTGGGCCATCGCCGACGATGAGCAGAACGGCGTCCGGCAAATTCTTCATAGAATCGACAAGTTCTGTTGTGTTTTTTTCCTTGGCCAGCCGTCCCAGGCTGAGCAGGACCGTCTTGTTTGCCTCTTTCGGCGGCAGGCCCAGGCGGCTGCGCAGGGCATCATCCCGGGGCACAGCAAAGCGCTGCAGGTCCAGCCCCGTGGGGATGATACGCACCGGGCAGGGCACGCCGTAGCCTGCCAACAGGCGGCTGATCTTGGGCGTGGGTGCGATGACTGCGTCGCAGTCGGCGCAGATCATGCGGGTGAACAGCGCCGCCATCTTGCGCCCCATGCTGCGGCTGGGGGAAAAGTAGTGGGTGTAATCCTCGTACACCGTGTGATAGGTGTGGATAAGCGGTGCTCCCGCAGCGTGCGCAATCCGGCGTGCCGGGGCAAAAGTGCTGAACTCGCACTGAGAGTGGACAACATCCGGGCGCCAGTCGATCAGATCACGGATGGCACGATTCAATGCCGGGGCGCGCATCCGGGCCCCTGGGTAGACCAGCCCGGCATCCAGTGAGCCGAGGCTGGTCACACCGTCCTTTGTATAGGTATGGCTGTCGCCGGAAAGGGTCAGCACCCGCACCTCGTGCCCCTGGGCCGTCAGTGCGGCGCGCAGGGTGGCAGTGGACGTTACAACGCCGTTTATGGTAGGAACCCAGGTATCGGTCGTAAGCAGTATTTTCATGGTCGTTGCCTCCCAGTTATTGGTAATCTCTGCTTACTATAACGAGGGGCGTGTGACGTATTTTGCAGAAGATACAAAATTTATATCTTCCACCCCGCAAAAATCGTAGGGCACCAGCAGCCCCGGCATCTTGCAAATTGGGTTTGATTCGGTTATGATTGTAACGGCGCAAACGATTTCAAATTCCGACATTTACCTAAGGTACCAATAAGGAGAAAAACTATGGCAAACCCGCAGCCCTGGTGGAAAAATGCTGTGATCTACCAGATCTACCCCCGCAGCTTTCAGGACAGCAACGGCGACGGCATCGGTGACCTGGCCGGCATCATCCAGCGGCTTGGCTATCTGGAGAGCTTGGGCATCGACGCCATCTGGCTCAGCCCCGTCTACCGCAGCCCGCAGGATGACAATGGCTACGACATTTCCGACTACTGCGATATTGACCCCATGTTCGGCACGCTGGCCGACATGGACAACCTCATCACCGAAGCCAAAAAACACCACATCCGCATCATTATGGATCTGGTGCTGAACCACTCCTCGGACGAGCACCGCTGGTTCCAGGAGGCAAAAAAAAGCCGCGACAACCCCTACCACGACTATTACGTCTGGCGCGACGGCGTGGAGGGCACGCCGCCCAACAAGATGCGGGCCACCTTTGGCGGCTCGGCCTGGACCTGGGTGCCCGAGGTGGGGCAGTATTATTTCCACCAGTTTTCCATCAAACAGCCTGACCTGAACTGGGACAACCCCGCCCTGCGGCAGGAGTTGTACAAGGCCATCCGCTTTTGGATGGACAAGGGCGTGGGCGGTTTCCGGCTGGATGTCATCGACCAGATCGCCAAGGACCCGGACCTGGGAATTACCTCCAACGGCCCGATGCTGCATGCCTATATCCGGGAGTTGAACGCCAACACCTTTGGCAGCACCGATCTGGTGACCGTGGGTGAGGCCTGGGGCGCCAATGTGCAGAACGCCCCCATCTTCAGCGACCCGCGGGGCAAGGAATTCTCGATGGTGTTCCAGTTTGAGCACATCGGCCTGGACCAGATCCCCGGCAAGGCGAAGTGGGACTTGGCTCCGCTGCAGCTTTCGGCGCTGAAAGAGGTGCTGACCAAGTGGCAGGTGGGCCTGCACGGCAAAGGCTGGAACAGCCTGTTCTGGAACAACCACGACCTGCCGCGCATCGTCTCCCGCTGGGGCAACGATGGCGCTTACCGGCAGGAATCCGCCAAGATGCTGGCCACCCTGCTGCATGGCATGCAGGGCACGCCCTACATCTACCAGGGCGAGGAGTTGGGCATGACGAACGTCGCCTTCCCCACCATCGACGACTACCGCGACATTGAAACGCTGAACATGTACAGCGAGCGTACCCAGGCCGGGTACAGCGAGGCAGATATCCTGCGCTCTCTCCACGCCAAGAGCCGCGACAACGCCCGCACCCCCATGCAGTGGGACGCCACCACCAACGCGGGCTTTACCGATGGCACGCCCTGGCTGCAGGTGAACCCCAACTATACCGCCATCAATGCGGCGGACGAGGTGGCGGATGCCGGCTCGGTGTTCCACTATTACCAGGCGCTCATCCGTCTGCGCAAACAGTATCCCATTTTCAGTGAGGGCGACTTTACCCTGCTGTTTGCAGACCACCCGGCTCTGTTTGCCTACCAGCGCCGCCTGGGTGACCAGGTGATGACCGTGCTGTGCAATTTCTACGAGGAGCCGCTCACCCTGCCCGCCGACGCAGTGGCTCCCTTGCCGTTGGATACCCTGCTGCTGGGCAACTATGACACCCCCGCGGATGCGGCACATTTCCGCCCGTATGAGGCACGTATTTATCTGAACAACGCTGAATAAATTTAGGCATCCATAGAAAATGCCGCCCAGCCTGAAGAAAATTTCAGGCCGGGCGGCTTTGTTTATTATTGAATAATGGGGGCAAAATCAGGTCTGTGTCGAGGTGCGCAGGCCCACCTGGTAACCAAGCAGGGCGCCGGTCTCGACGGGCTGGCGGCGGGTGACGGCCAACAATTGCTGTGCGGCGCGTTTGCCCAGCAGTTCGGGGTCGAAAGACACCGCCGTGATCTGCGGCGTGCAATCCAGCAGGGCCTCGCCGTCATACAGCGAAGCAATACGGATGTCATTGGGCACTTTCAGGCCCATCTGGCGCACGGTGTTCAGTGCCAGCATGGCCACGTGGTCGTCCATGCACAGCAGGCAGTCCGCCTTGCGTGCCACAGCCTGTTGGATGGCGTCGATGCGCAGATCGTCGGTCTCCAACTCCAAAAAAAGCAGGGTTTCATCGATCTTACAACGGCTGTGCTCGTGCGCCTGGCGGAAGCCCTCGAGACGGGTCTGATTGACAGTGTACAGCATGGAGCCGCCCAACAGGGCGATGCGGTGCAGACCTTTCATCAGCAGCAGGTTGGTCATCTCACGGCAGCCGCCCACCTGGTCGTGGTCGACGTAAAGCACCGTGGGGTCGGCCGGGCGGCCGATGGCGATAAAGGGCAGTTTGCTTTGCTGCAGCAATGGGATCAGAGGGTCACGCTCCAGCGAGCGGGCCAGGATGACGCCATCGATCTTGTGGTTGACCAGCAGGCGCTGCATGGGCTGGGACTCCTGCTCACCCACCATGGCCAGCAGCACATCGTAATCGTTGCGGGCCATCACATCGCATACGGCGGTGATAGTTTTGCGCAGGAATTGACCCTCGAAGTTAGAAAACTGGCGCGAAAACACCAGCGCAACATTATACGACTTTTTGGTGACGAGGCTTTTCGCCATCATGTTCGGGACATAATTTTTCTCACGGGCATAGTCCACCACACGCTGGCGGGTTGCTTCGCTTACACGGCCATTGCCGGACAAAGCACGGGATACCGTCGTTTTTGATACGCCCAGATCCTCTGCCATGCGGGTGATATCCATAATGCCTTCATCCGATTTTTTGCGACGCGGCATCTCAGAATCGACTCCTTGTTCAATGGTGTTTAGGTTAGTATACCATACGCAGTGCGTAGGTTTCAACGGTTTTGGAGTGTTTTGGGGAAAAATTTCGCAATTTTTTCGCAATTTTTATGTGGAATTATGTCTTTTTGTTGTTTTTGATGCGGTTGTACCAGCCGCGCATAGCGGCTACGTCTTCTTCGGTCAGGGTATCGGCGGCAAAGGCGGCACGCTGCGCAAGCGATACCATCGCCTCGATTTCCCCGCCCGAAAGCTCATGTACCTCTTTCAGCAAAAACTGGGGGAACGCCCGCTCGTCCGAGGATGTACCTGCAGGCAGGCCGCGGCGCACCAGCTGCGCGTAGATTGCAGCAAAGATCGCCAACACCCGCTCTGCACAGGGGCGGCGGGTATCCAGCCCCAGCACACGGCGGCGGTGCAGGATAAAAGCAGCTGTAACTGCAGCCAGCATCACCACCGGCACAGCCACCAGCCACAGGGCACGGCGCGGGGCGGTGGAAAGCTGCAAGTCCTGCCGGGCATCGGCGCTGTCAGTGGTGGCTGCGGTCCTGCTCTCGGCAGGGGTGGTCTCCGGCAGGCTGCTCTTGTAGTCGGCCTTTTCAGCTGTTACCAGCACACCGGGGGTCATCTCCATGGGGGTCCAGCCCTGGCCGTCGATGTAGACCTCGGCCCAGGCATGGGCATTATCGTCCTGCAAAACGGCGTGCCAGCTGCCGTCCGCCTGCTGGGTGAACAAGCTTTGCGGTGCAGCATACCCTACCACATAGCGGGCGGGCAGGCCGAACATGCGGAACATCAGCGTGGCCGCCGAGGCAAACTGCACGCTGTAGCCGGACTTGGACTCGTACAAAAAGTAGTGGATCGGGTCGGTGCCGTCCGGTGCCTGGGAGGCGTTGGTGTCATACCAGCAGTTGGTGTTCAGCCAGGTGCGGATGTAGGCTGTGATGTCGTCCGGGTCGGTCAGCTTTTGCTCTTTGGCAGTCGTTTCGCACTGGGCCTGCAAGTCGTCGTAGCCATCGGGCACGGCGGTGTAGTGGCTGTTGGCGTAGGCCGCGTAGGAGCTCTCCATGCGGTCCAGCACGCTGGGGTCACCCTCGGCGCGGGCGGCCAACAGTTCTTTGGCGATGCTGCGCGGATAATACAAAAACACATCGTCCTGTTCGGTCTGGCCGTCCGCCGCGCCGTCGCCGTTTAGGGTGTAGTAGTCATTCCAGTAGGCGTTGTAGGGGGCGTAGGTGTAGGCGTCCCCCGCGTTCAGCCGCTCCACCGTAAGGGATTGCGGCTCGGCGGCGCCATCGTAGGCGGCACGCAAAAACGGCAGGCTGGCAATAGTCAGGCGGGCGTCGTCCTCGGTCTTCCAGTTCATGGCGGCGCTGTCAAAGGCGTTTGCATCGGGGGCCTGCCAGGCGGTGCCGTCGTAGCTGCCACCGATAAACCCCCGCAGGTAGACGGTTTCCTCAGGCTGGTCACTGGCGGTCAGGGCCAGGTCTTCGACCCCACGCAGCTGCAAGCCGCCGCCCTGGGCTAAGGCACCATCGGCCACACCGCCGGCGGCAGCTTCTACATGCAGGTTCAGCCGCCCGCCGCTGACGCGGGGCAGCCAGGTCACAGCGGCGCTTATGGCCGCCGATTCCATCACCTGGGCCGCGGGCTGCAATGCCTGCAAGGGCAAACCTACCACAGGCCGCAGCACAAAGGCGGGCACCAACAGCGCAGCGCATACCAGCACAGTGGCCGCCGCCGAGCCTTTTTGGATGGCCCTGTGCTGTGCCTGATTGCGGCGGCAGGTTTCTGACTCCGCCGCCCCCCACAGGGCACGGCGGCGCACGGCGCGGGAGCCTGCCAGCGCCCCCAGCCAGCCCACGGCCAGCAGCAGCCAGCAGGGCGTGGAGACGTTGCTGCCCGCCAGCAGCAGGAACACCGCCGCCGGCAGCAGCAGCAGATTCAACAGCAAAATGTCGGCCCGGCGCAGCGCGGCCAGCGCCAGCAGGCCCGCCAAAGGCAGGGCGGCCAGCGCCAGAAACAGCCCCAGCTGGGCCGGGGTGCCGCCCGCTGTGGCGGCCAGATTTGCGTTAAAACGTTCATTTAAGCTTGCGGCCACGGCAGCGCCAAACTGGCGTGCCCCGGCCAAAAAGCTGCGCTGGCACAAAAACAGCCCCACCAAATAGACAAGGCTGCCAGCCAGCAGGCCCAGCCGCTGCACACGCCGGGGCAGCCGTCCAAACAGGCACCACCCGGCACACCACGCGGCCAGCGCCAGCCACACCCAAACGGGCGGGTGCACGGCAAAGGCCGTCACGGCGGCGGACACCAGCCCAAAGGCCAGCGCCAGCAGCAGGCAGAGATCCACCACCAGCCACAGGGTATCCCGCGCGGGTACGGCGGGGCTGATGAGCACACGGTCCAGAAACACCAGGCCGCTGTCGGCATCGGTGCCGCCGCGTTTGGAAAGCGCCACTGCTTTTTTCTTGGTGGGCGGTGCTTCCCGGTGCAGGGCGGCTTCGGCGGGGAAATCCCCCCACATGTCACCCTCACCCTCGCCGGGGCCGTCACCGCTCCCCTGCCCCGCCATCGTACCGGCGGCCAGCGGTTCACGGATCAACAGCCGGTTCAGCTTGGCACTCAACTTCCAGTGGACTTGTTTCAGCGAGTCCCCTTCGCGGTACTCTCGCACATCGTAGTTGCCGCCCAGCACACTGCGGTCGCTCTCCTGCATGCCGTCGGCGTCAGGGTCGGGCTGGGTATCGCTGCCCAGGCGGGCACTTTGGGGCAGCACGCACAAGCTTTGTGCGGTCTGCGGCAGGCCGCATTGGGCTTTGAACAGCCCCAGATGGTCCCACAGCGTCACGCTTTGCAGCCGTAATTGCCACACGCCGCTTTTGTTGGCCTGCAGCGTCAACCGCTGCTCAGCGCGGGCCTTGCTGCCCAACATGCCGCTGCAGCGTAAAGTTATGGTATTGCCGCCCCATTCATCGGTGGCCTGCACCAGTGTCAGCAATTGGGGGATGGGCAGCAGGCTGTGGTTGGTCAGCCGCACGGTCAGCACAAAGGGCCGGCCCTGCACGGCAGGCTGGTCGGGCACGATCAGTTCGGCCTCCGCCTTGCCGCGCAAGTACCGCACTTCCAGCACCAGCAGCAGGGTCAGCAGCAGGAAAAATCCCAGCAGCCCCACAGCCAACGGGGCCTGCGTCAGCACCGCAGCGGCAAACAGCAGCACCAGGCCCAGCACCCAGCACAGTTTACCTGCCATGGCGGTCGGCCTTTTCCGGGCGGGGACGCGGCACGGTGCGGAGCAGATCGTCGATGACAACATCCACCGTCTCGCCGCCCGCCTTGGCCTGGTCAGCCAGCACCAGACGGTGGCGGGCCACATCGGCAAACACTGCGGTCACATCCTGCGGGGCCACAAAATCCCGCCCGGCCAGATAGGCCGCTGCCCGTGCCATGCCGGCCAGCGCCAGCGACGCACGGGGGCTGAGCCCCAGCGCCAGGCGCGGGTCCTTACGGCTGGCCTGGGCAAGATCGACGATATAGCGATACATCAGCTCATGGATAAACACCCCGGCTACCTCTTTTTGCATAGCCAGCAGGTCGGCCTGGTTGGCCACGGGGTGCACCTGCTCCAGCAGGGTGCGCTGGCCGCGGCCCGCCAGCATCTGCATCTCGGCCTCGGTATCCGGGTAGCCCATGACAACGCACACGGTAAAACGGTCCAACTGGGACTGCGGCAGCATCTGGGTACCGGCGGCACCCACGGGGTTTTCGGTGGCGATAACGGTAAAGGGCGCGGGCACGGGGTGGGTCACGCCGTCCACCGTCACGTTGCCTTCTTCCATGACCTCCAACAGCGCCGACTGGGTTCGGCTCGAGGTACGGTTGATCTCATCACCCAAAAACAGGTTGCACATTACGCTGCCGGGGTGGTACACCAGCCGCCCGGTCTCCTTCTGGAACACGGTAAAGCCCACAATGTCCGAGGGCAGCACGTCCGGGGTAAACTGCACGCGGCTCTCGTTCAGCTCCAGCGCGCGGGCAAAGGCCAGCGCCAGCGTCGTTTTGCCCACACCGGGGATGTCCTCGATCAGCACATGGCCGCCCGCCAGCATGGCCATCCAGATGGTGCGGATGGTCTGCGGCTTGCCAAACACGGCTTTGGAAACTTCCGCCGCTACGTCAGCGGCCTTTTGGTTGTATTGCATGGTCATTCCTCCCGGTGTTTTTGCCAGATCGCCAGCACGCCGACACAGGCGGCAATAAAGACGAACCCGGCCCAAAGGGCGTTGTTTTCCAGCCAGATCATCAGGTTGGAGACCGCGCTGCCTTCGGATTCTGTGCTGCCCTCCTGCGGCAGCGGGGTGATGCTTTGGGGTTCCACCTCAGCGATAGACGTTGTACCGTCTGTTTCCATCGTCACCTGCCGGGGCGAGGCATCCCAGGTGGCCTCGCTTTCCTGCAGGTCGGTGTCCTTATCGGTCACGGCGGCATCGGGGTCGCGTTCGGCTATCACAAGGTAGCGCTGGTAATTCTGGGTGTAGGGGTGGCAGGTGGAAAGCGTCAGCAGATCCCGCCCCGGCTGGATCAGCACCGAGGAAATATCCGCAGGGTCGATGATCTTCAGCTCTGCCACGCGGTAAATTAAAGTGTCCCACGGGGTGGTCAGCTGGATCTTGTCCCCCACCTGAATCTGCTGCACGTTGCGCAGCATTTCCGCGCCATAATAGCCGCGGTGGGCGGCCAGCACGGTGTTGGTGTTTTCGCCGCCCAGCGGCATCGAGGTCTGCCCCAGCAGCGCCGCGCCCTTGGCCATATTCTCCCGGCTGGCGCCCAGGTAAACGGGCAGCTCCAGATCCAGCCGCGGGATCCACAGCATGGCGAGGACCTCCTCGTCATAGCCGTAATCGGTCAGATCCAGCGGCGGGTTCTCGTAGGCGAAGGCGTCGGTCAGGCCGCTTTGGCCGTCGGCGTAAATCTGCGCGTTGTAGGCCTGCATGGCGGCGTACAGCTCAGGGTAAGCGCGTTCAGGTTCCGCGGCAGCATCGGTCTGCAGGGGGGCTTCGGCGGAAGTGCGGGCGGCAAACTGCTGTGCCGTTTTGCTGTTGCGCTGGCGGGTCAGCCAATCAGCGGCGGTGGGCTGCAGCATCATGGCAAGGCCCAGCAGAATGGCCAGCCACGCGCCGATTTTTACAAGCAGACGCCGCATTTAGTCGTCCTCCTCCCGTTTTTTGCAGCGATGCAGCAGCAAAAGCAGCAGCAGTGCTTCGCCGCCAATAATCACGCTGCCAGTCACCGAGATCCACGGCCAGGCATCCACGATGCGCTTGACCACCGTGCCGGTGTGCAGGGCCTGATATTGCACGACCTGCGGGGTATCGCCGGTTTCTTCCTCTCCATTATACGGCACGCGGATGCCGCGCACAAGCATGCGGTGGGTATTTATGGCGTAGGGCGTGCAGGTCACCAGGGTGCAGTAGTCCTGGCCCTGCACGATCGTAAGGTCATCGGTCTCCTCGGGCAGAACGACCTTGACCTGGTCGACCTGGTAGGCCAGCACCTCGTCCATGATGTGCAGGTAAAATTTGTCGCCCTCTTGTAATTTGTCCAGGTCGGTAAACAGCACAGCCTCGGCCAGGCCGCGATGCCCGGTCAGCACGCTGTGGGTGCTTTCTCCGCCCAGCGGGTAGCTGGAGCCTTCCAGATGGCCGACGCCTTTCAGCAGGACGTCGTCGCTGGTGCCTTCGTAAATAGGCAGGTTGACGTCAATTTTCGGGATGGTAATGTAGCCAAGGCTTTCCCCCACGTCGATCAGGTCCACATAGCTGGTGCCGGTGTCCTCGGCTTCGCCGGCGGCATCGCGGTCCAGCGCGTTGCCCAGCTGCTGGTTGTAGCGGCGGGCGGCCTCTTTGGCGGCGTCCAGCTTTTCGGTGTCCATGCTATGCACGGTCTCGTCGTAATTTTGGATAGCCGTACTGGCGTGGCGCTGGGCCACCATATTGCTGATAACCGGGTAGGAGGCCACACCGATGCCCGACAGGATCATCAGCGAAGCAAAGCCCAATTTCAGTCTGGTGGAGGTATCCATGGCAAAAATCCTTTCAAAACCCACCATAGGGGAAGAGCCTGAACCGGCCCTTCCCCTTTTGGTGTATGGTTTGATTTGTTTTGTTTGCTAAAAGAGGGGTGTCAATCAGCCATTGCCCTTCTTTTTCTTGGTGGACATCAGTACGCCGACACCGCCGACGACCAGCAGAGCACCGATTGCGCTGAACAGCAGGGTGCCGAAGCCACCGGTAACAGGGAGGTCGAAGCCCTTGTTGTTCTTGATGGTAACTGAGAAGTGACCATCCGTTCCATTCTCGGTAAACGTCTTCGTGTCAATTTCGGTCTTGGTGGTAGTTACGCCATCCACTGTAGTAGTGGTGTTCTTGGTAGTGGTCGTATATGTAGGCTGGATAGCGACCTTAACCGGCTCTTTCAGCAGGTTGTAAAAATGCTTGTTTCCTTTGTCATCATTATAAGTCGGAGCCTTAGTCTCAACCAGGTAATAATTACCTTTTTTCAAACCGCTGATTGCAAGTGCACCATCATCACTAGACACATAGTGTCCAACCTTATGGTTATCATCTTTCAAATCTGCTTCCGTCGGATCGTCTTTAGTGCCCTCATAGCGATACAGGTCGAATTCAGCACCTGGCAGTTTGGTACTAACATTAGAGCCATCAACCTTCACAGCATCCAACTTGAATGCATAAATGATAGCTTCATCTTCGATCACATCTTCTTTGGGGTTTTTACCACCATTAGGGTTATCCGGCTGTTCTGCTTTGGTCGGGTAAATTGCATTGGAGTATTCAAGTTTTGCGTTATTCAGGTTGCCAGTTTCGCCAATATTTGCAGTTGCATTCAGTTCTGTCTTGAAAGTTACATCAATATTCGTAACACTATTTTCCTTCAACTTCTTCTTGCCAGTCGGAGTGAAAGTAATTGTCCACGTGTCACCAGCTTTACCATCAACAGGCTTTGCCAATTCGTAATCGCTAGTATCAAGCTCAACCGCAGGGGTAGTAGCAATCGTCAGCGCTGCTTTCTTCTCACTCCAAGTCATCTGAGAGGACATAGTATCAGTAATTTTAAAGGTTTTCAGCTTGTCGACATTGCTAGGAACGGTGACAGAGACTTTCCATTCGACCATATCACCAACGGAATAGTCGGCATCCGTGCCATAGTTACCAGCTGCATTTTTTACAGTCTTATCCAGGTCAGGCTTTTCGTTATTGACTTCAACCTTAATATTTTCATCAGGTTTACTTGCATCAACAGTAAACTCATGGGGCGTAGCACCATCAGCGATATAGCCATTGACACCAGCGGTCTCTACAAAACGATATTTGCCAGGTGCCAGACCATCAATATCAATTTTACCATCCTTGTCTGTGGTAAGATTGTCTTTTCCATCAACCGTGCTCCACGCGTTGGTCTCTTTATCATAGGACTGCAGCGCAAAGGTAACGCCCGCAAGTGGCGTTTCCGGTTTCGTACCATCAGGCTTTAAAGTTGTACCAGTCTTTACCAGATGAACCCCACCGTACACGGTTGCGTTCTTCGGCTGAGCCACAACGTTGTAATCCCAACCCGTTCCATCAGCCTTCGTCATAGGGATAGAAACAAGGAAGTTTGCACTAGGTGTAACCACCTGAGAGGGAGCCTTCGTCTCAACAACGAGATAAATACCCAGGGGCAAACCATTAAACCGGGCAACAGCTTTCTGCTCCGTCCCATTGCCTTCCAGCTTTGTCGTTGCGGTCTGCCCTGTCAGTTTGTTAGCCTTAACAGCCTCATCGATCTGCGTTTTGATGTCGCTATAAGTAGTGCCTGCCGTAATCGTCAGACCGTCAATTTTAGAAACATAATTGATTAAAACATTTCCAGAAGCATCTTTTTCCTGCTCGATGTCTGCAACCTGGTAAATCGTGAAATCAATACCAGGGAACGGCTTACTGAAGTCTCCCTCTTCGCCTTCATACTTTTCAATCGTCAGGGAGCCCCTTTTCGTTGTGTCAATTGTCGCCACATTGGTTTCGCCTTCCGCTGCCATTGCTGGCATGGCGCACAGGCTGAGGGCCATGACGGCGCTTAACAGGCCTGTCAAGAATCTGCTTTTCTTTTTCATGACTTTACCTCTCTTCATTTGTTTATGGTTTGCATTGGGGAACAATTAACGTGTCCGTCCCCCTTTCTTGTTGTAACGGAATACCAGTATCAACAACCCCGCCACTGCCAGCGGCAGCCCGATCAGCAGCCACAAGCTAGGCGCATCCGCACCCGTATGCGGCAGCGCAGGTGTCTTTCTGTTCAAGACGGTCAACTTCAGCGTGTAGCTGTCATTCCCGTTTTTGATGAAATCGGTCTTTTTTTCGTCGGTCGAAACCTCAATCGTGCTGCCATTCAGCGTACAGGTTTCGTCCTTGCCAAACGTCACCAGAATCGGCGCCGAAAGCAGGTTGTAGCCCGCCGCCGCCTTCGTCTCGGTCAGGCGGTAGGCACCGGCCTCCAAGTCGTGGAAGATGTCCCGTTTCGTGGCATTTCCATCAGAACCTTTTTCCTTAACCTCACCTTGCGCATTGGTAATGCCAATTCGTGCAGTAAATTTTTCATCAACAGCATTACCGTCCGCCGTCAGCTTTTCCAGCTTAAACTCAACGCCCTTCAAAGGCGTTTCCGGCTCGTCTGCCGATTTTTTAAGGATGTCCAGCTTAAACTTCGGGTTCTGCAGCTTGTTGGTCAGCACAATCTTGCCGCTGCCGCCGGTGATGGTTCCATCGGGGGTTACTGTGGCTGTATTGCCTGTTTCGCTGTTCGTTTCGCTGTTTGGTGTTGCTTTAGCCGTTACAACATACGTCTTGCCTTTAATCGTAATGGTTCCGTCTTCCGCTGCCGGGTTAAAGCTGCCTTTATCGTCTACCGTACCTTCCACAATGCGGTACACATAATCGGTGTGGTTATTATTATCCGTATTGATTTGGTACTGATCCAAACCGCTAAAGGTAAACTTCCAGCCGTTATTACCGCGTTTAATGATAACATAGTTTGGATCTGGGCTGGTTGTGGTCGGGTATTTTACCGGTTTCCAGCCTGCATCGCTTTGGTCGTTTTTCAGGCGGCGCTGGAGCTGGATGTAGATTGTATCCGGCTGGTCCGTAGTGACAATCTCCTTATTATTTGCATCTTTCCAGAGCTTATCGAACTCAATGTTGATCAGTGTGCGCTGGGTGTTGGTAAAGATTGCGGTAATTGGGTAGGTGTCTGCCTCCTTAATCTCGCCTTCCACCATGGTGTTGTTTTTGATCACATGGGCGGAATTGCAATTAGGCGGAACGGTTACGCTTTGCAGTTTGGCACCATCGGTGCTTCCGACTTCCTCGATGGTATAGCGGGTGCCAACGGGGATGCCGGTGATGGTCACGGTGTGGTCGTGGTTGCTGGTGTCGCTCATATCAATCGTAACGGTTTTTTCGATGGGCTTTTCTTCCAGACCCTCACCGCCAACATCATTAAAGGTAACTTTGAAGGTGTAGGTGCCCTTAATGGTACCTTCCTCACCAGCTGCGGCCTTCTTTTGGATTTTCAGCCCGCCGGTTTTGACGGTGTTGACGTATTCTACCTTTAGCTTTGTCAGCGTGGAGCTTGTTTCGTCCGGGTCCTTATAGGAGCGGAAGACGATGGTGTCGGCGGAGGGTTTGTTTCCGGTATAGCTATTACCCGCTTGTTCATCATTCGGTCTTATTTTTTCCGTTCGGCCATCATTGGGGCTGCTTCCCTCCTGCTTGTCCAGCGACTTGTTCTTGTCGGCAACTGTCACGGATTCGCTATCGTCCTTCATCGAAGTAACCGCCTGCCCGTTCTCGTACACGGTCCATGTGGTGTCGTACAGGTTTGGGTTCAGATCCTCTTTGAGCGAAATGTAGCTGCCGCGGCGGAACTGGTCGCTAAAGGTAACGATTTCTCCATCTTCCAGAACAAAGCGTCCGTCCTCGTCCACCAACTGGGTGTCTGTGTCCATGTTGGAGGTGTACTGTGCGTTTTCGGCGTTTTTCAACTGACCGGTTGTGGCGGAGCCGTAATCCGGGATTTTCTCCTGATCGGTTGTAAAGCCGGTCATCTCCGTTGGCACCGCTTTGGGAATGAAGGTAAAGTTCCTGAAATAGATGTTGCGGCTATAGTTATCGCCCACGCGGATGGTTTGGACGTTGCCGTTAAAATCGCCCTGCTCTTTCATCTTGTGCAGGTCCAGCTTTACGGTGACCCATTTGCCTGTCTCCAGTTCGACCGAGCCATACGTTGCGCCGTTAATGCCTGTTGTGCCAAGGCTGCCTTTTTGGCCGGGGGATTTTGTAGGATCCTGCTGTTGTTGATTATCCAGCAATTCCAGATACAGGTTGTTGAGGGAAAGTTCACCTCCATCATTTGAATCAGTGTAAACCTGGAACGTAAGGAAGCGCATGTCTTTGATATTGATGGGGTTATTCAGCGTCAGGATGCCATAACGTTGCTTACGCCAGTAACTGACGGGTTCCGTATCCGGATAGCGTGCGTACCAGTGAAGGACCTGTTCGTTTTTATTCCCGGGATCTGGCTTGGGGTTTGTAGCCAACTCGAAAATGTAGTCACCTTTGTTTGATTCGGTTTGTTTGGTTGCGGGTTCAATCTTGTTACCTTCCGCAGTCAAATTCACATGTTGGGACGGATTTTCGCTTTCATTCGGGCCAACGGCCGGTGTTGTTCCATAATGGGTTGCCTGGTTCTGGATGGTGAAGTTGAAGATTTTCTGTTTTTCAAAGCATTCTTTGAATTTCTGATCAGTAACGTTTTTCAGATCGACCTTTTTTTGAACCTGCAGCTCGTTATTATCCGGGAAGTTGAACGCCACCGCCATGTTGGACTCCCACATACCGCGCTCCATGTAGTACATGGTAAGGGTGTGCTTTTGGCCTTTGGTGAGGTCATCAAGAGTAGTGCCTTGCGCGTAGAAATAGATGGGTTCGCCATTATATGTTACGGTCTTGACAGAATTTTTATCTTGATCACTACCTGACGTTCCGCCTTGTTTGACCTTACTGACATAGGCTGTTACACTATTCTTTCCCTGGCTTCCCTCGCCAAATTCCAGCAGGCCGGAAACCTTACCATGGGCGCCGCCAACGTCAAGCGCCAGCTTGCCATCAATGAATACCCAAACGTCATCGTCACCGGAGAAGAAGAACTTGATGCTGGTTTTTACCTTTTGTCCATCTGCCTTTTCTGTTTCCACCATGCCGTCATCCGTCAGGGTAAAATCCATCTGCAGCTTGGTGCCAAAGCCGTAATTGTAGGTAGAAGCCACACCAGGGTTTGCTGTTTCATTGAACGGGAAGTAGCCATATCGGATTTTCGAGGACGGATTCGATAACGCATCCACATTCAATGAACGGTCTCTGTTATCGGTACTTTTTCGGAGAAAATATTTTGAATCCGAATTTTGTCCCGAATCTTGTTTTAGATACAAGGTTGTATCCTTGCTGTCAAAGCACCAATAATCAACGTCCGTCTCATTACCAAAAAGATTTTCCACTTTAGTAAATGGGAACTTTACATTCTCATACACTTCACCAAGCTTTGCATTTTTACTATTCTCTCCTAAGAGGAAGTCTTTGTTAAAGTGCGGCTCTACTGTTGGTGATGTTGTTCCGTTTAACAACGGTGCTCCATCTGCGTTAGTTGTATTCGCAACCAATCCCTGATATGCATAGTCATAATGTGTATTTCCATTGTGATCTTCATTATACTGAGAGTTATTGATTGCCATAAAACGATTAACGTTGTTGTACCCAAACAACTTTAATGTCTCTGCAATCTGGCTAAATTCAGTTCCACTATCAGGCTGGAAATGTCCGGTATAAATCGGGTATTCGGCCTTTGCTTCCTGATAATAATCACTCAGCGCCTGATCAAATTCACGGAAGGTTACCCAGGTGCGGTGACTTGCACCCTTATATTCACCGTAGCCATCACGGTTCTTGCCGTTCAACTCGTAATCTGTATAATAGTCATACAGCGTACTGGTAACATATTTTGTGTTTGGTTCTTCCGTAAAATCAGCGGATGCAATATCTACTATTGGAGTTTTTTTCCCCGCTTCGGCATCACGATTCTTCCACTCTTCGGCATCACGCTTGGTACCTTTTGGAGCCCAGTAGCCGCCACGTGGGCCATTGGTATATACTGCATCGTCATTCGTATCCGCATAGAAGCAATTTTTGTCATCTGTGGGAATCGTCAGCCACGCTGTACTTAGTCCATGTTCTTTTGTCGCATTGTCATCGCTAATTTCTTCACCGGAAAAGATGATTGAACTATTTGAACTATATTCTTGGGGAATGTCAACATAATAAAGATTTTTGTTTGTACCATCTTTTACCAGCGTGCCGCTTTCGGATTCTACGCCGTCTCCTTTTATTCGATAATAAATGGTCTCTTTATGGGCTTTGGGGATTGAATAGTCGCCGCCAGTATCCTCATTCTTCGTTGGCAGCTTTGAGAAAGTAGCATCGTAATAGATGCGGGTGGCACCGGGACGCCCCCATGTTGCATCCTTAGTACCATTGTACATGTAGCAATAGCATTGAACTTCGGAATACTGGAAGCGTTTCTGATTTTCTCCTGTTACTTCCCCATTATAAAAATTGTAGTATTTACTTATTTCTGTATCATTATCGCCCGCGGTAAAGCGAACAAAAGAGCAAAGAACGTTAGGAATTTTAAAGGTTGCTGTGGAACCAGAAGCAATACCAGAATCCAACCCATCACTATTTAAGAGTATTGGGCCACCGACCCGCTTAAGTTCTCCGTTCGCATCCGGTTCATAAAACCAGGCTTGGACGTTCGTTAGTGTTTCACTGGTTTTATTTTCAAAGGCCATCTTTTGGCCAGCGAAATGCTTATGGCCAACCTTATAGTCCTTCCACTTCGTTTGATCCCAGCTATTCTCCTTATTTCCGTTCCCATTTTTTCCGTCATAGTAGTTGCCGCCGATATAATTCGAAGCTGTTGGATTGAACGACATATCCTGTAGCTGATTATTATTATCTACTTGAACAATTATTATTGTGGATGTAGGTGCCTCGTCTGCAATTGCATCATTCTCATATCCGCGAAATTCAAGTCCACCCAACCCTCCATGTGGATAGTGATCGTCCTTATTCAGGACCGCAGAATAGATTTTTCTTCCGTCCTCCGTTTCGTCAGCTACCTGCATCTCAAGATAATATTTTTTATCACCGTTTACGCTACCGTTCTTTCCAACAATGGCATATATTTTTACCTTTGTATAATCTTCCCAACCACTTGGCACTGCAAAATAGAGCGTGTGAGTTTCCGTATTTTCCCCCTCACTAACTGCCTGCACGTTATCCCCGCTTTTTGCGGCGTACATCTTCTGCGGCTGTTCGGTCGGTTCCGGGGTGGCGGTGGGGGTCACGGTCGGCACAGGGGTGGCCGTTGCGGTGGCTGTCGGTTCCGGGGTCGGGGTGGGTTCTGCCGTGGGCTCCGGCGTTTCGGTCGGGGCGGGCTGCTCCGGCCCGGCGCTTTGTTCCGGTTCCGGGGTGGCGGCGTTCTGCTCCGGCAGAGCGGTATCCTCCCCGGAGGCCGTTCCCGTCTCATCCTCCAGCAGCTCTACTTCGTCATGTGCATCGGGCAGAAGATCCACCTCGGCGTATACGGGCAGGGCCATGGCGGCGAGCAGGGCCATGGCGGCCAGGAGGGCCGCCAGGCGGCGGCTCAGGGTACGGTGGGTGGTGCTGTGCTTAGACATCTGCTCCCTTCCTTTCTGTTCCTTTCGGTGGCTCTATGTCTGTAATGTTGGCTGGATTTTGCGTGCCGCGGCGGCCGAATACATCGCCTGCTGACAATACGCATTATTTCACAGGTCTACCTGTGAAATAATATCCCCTGGGGATATCGTGCGCAACTGTTGCGTTTTTGAGCAATTTTTTGGGGTTTCCTGCGCCGCTCACTTTTTATTCGTTACACTTATAAGGATTTCTAATGATGTTATAACACTTTTTGCTTCAAATTTCAATATCTATGGGTGATTTATGGGCGTTGCACCTTATTTTTCGTCATTGTGTAAAAGTCTACAATGTGGAATTTGGTAAATTTGCTCAACACATTTTTGCGTCATTCTTTGCGTATTTTTTCTTTTTCACGGCTTTCTTCCGCATTTTTTGTCGCTTTTTGGCGTTTTGTGCAATCCATTTGCGCAAACAAATTGCGCAAGTCCGGCCTGTTACATAGCCAAACATAGCGCAAAACTTGGACAAAAAAATAGAGGAGTGCCTAATACACTCCTCTCAGCCGGGTCTATACACTTTTATTCTTCTGCCTTGCAACGTGCCAGCAGCACGGCACCGGCAGCGGCGTCGCCCTGCGGCTCGGCCAGGGTGAGCTGCGGCAGCAGGGTTTGCAGCTGCGCTTGGGCGGCGCTACGCACCGGGGCGCACTTTTGCAGCACGCTGCCCGCAAAAGCGATACGCGCCGATTGCAGCCCCAGCTTTTCGGCCACCGGGCGCACCATCAGGGCCAGCTCGCGGCCTGCCTTTTCCACAATTTGCAGGGCGGCGGCGTCGCCCTGTTCGGCGGCGGCCCCCACCAGCGGGGCCAGTGCGGCCACCTCCCGCTTGCCGAAACCCGGCGCGTAGATCTTGCCGATCAGTTCCCGGACGGCGCCGACCTGCAGCGCCTTGAACACTGCATCGTGCAGTACGGTGGGGGCAATGCGGCCATCCTCGGCACGGACGACCGCCGCCAGGGCGTCCCGGCCCAGGGCGAAGCCGCCGCCCTCGTCGTCCATCAGGCTGCCCCAGCCGCCGCTGCGGGCTTCGCGGCCATCGGTGCTTTGGCCGTAGCAGATGGAGCCGGTGCCCGCGATGAGCACGATGCCGCCCGGCCCGCCGAGGGCCCCGTACAGGGCGGTCTGCTGGTCGCCGGTGAAGGTGACCGGGCCGTGGTAGCCGCCTGCCTGCAGGGCATTTTGCAGGTGGACCCGGGTGGCCGGGTTGCTGATGCCCGCCGCGCCGATGCACAGCATGCGGCAGGCGTCCAGCCCGCCCGGCAGCGCGGCCATATTGCGCAGCAGGTCGGCCACGGTGGCCTCGCACTGACCCGTCACGGTGCCATTGGGGTTGAGCGCACCGGCGGTAAAGGGCTGCGGCGCGGTGCCATCCTGATACAAAACGCGGCAAAGGGTCTTGGTGCCGCCGCCGTCCCACCCGGCGTAATACTGTGTTTGCATACATTTGCTCCTTTATTGTTCAGTTATTACGTTTATACGCAAATTTTCTCTTGACAAAATGTCCTAAAACGAACATAATAGAATCAGGTTGAAACTTTATTTTAAACGGATGTTTTATTATTTCAGGAGGTCCTACGATGGAACTTTCTTTTTTACAAAAGGATGCCTGCATCGCCATTGGGCTGATGAGCGGCACCAGCGCCGACGGCATTGACGCCGCCGTGGTGGAGCTGCGGGGCTGCGGCACCGATACCAGGGTGCGGCAGCTGGGGTTCATCACGCTGCCGTTCAGCGATGAGGCGCGGCAGAAAATTTTGCAGGTGGCGGGCGGTGCGCCGCTGGACAGCCGGGAGATCTGCCTGCTGAACTTTTACCTGGGTGGCCTGTCCGCCGATGCCTGCCTGGAAGCCTGCCGCGCGGCGGGTATCCAGCCCGGCGATGTGGACTTTGTGGGCAGCCATGGGCAGACCATCTGGCACGAGCCTGCGGGCGCAGACTACCTGGGCCGCAAGGTGCGGGCCACGCTGCAAATTGGCGAGCCAAGCCTGATCGCCGAGCGGCTGGGCTGCCCGGTGGTGAGTGACTTCCGCGTGCGGGACATGGCCGCCGGCGGGCTGGGTGCGCCCCTTGTCCCCTACACCGAGTACCTTTTATACCGCGAGGAGCACCGCACCGTGGCGCTGCAAAACATTGGCGGCATTGGCAACATTACCGTGCTGCCTGCGGGCGGTGCGCTGGCGGACACGCTGGCTTTTGATACCGGCCCGGGCAACATGGTCATCGATGCACTGGCCGCGCGGGTAACGAACGGCGCGCTGCGCTACGACGACGGCGGCAAGCTGGCACGGCAGGGGCAGGTCAGTGCCGAACTGCTGCGGTATTTAGTGGACAGCGACGATTACCTGCGGCTGGCCCCGCCCAAGACTACCGGCCGTGAGCATTACAGCGCCGCCTTTGTGGATGCGCTGTGGCGCAAGGGCGAGGAGCTGGGGCTGACCGGGTACGATAAGATCGCCACGGCCACGGCCTTTACCGCCGAGAGCATCCGCCTGGCGGTGGAGCACCACTGCCCGCAGAAGCCGGAGCGGTTGATCGTGGGCGGCGGCGGAAGCCACAACCCTGTATTGATGGAACTGCTGCAGGCGGGCCTGCCCGGCTGCGAAGTGGTGACCAACGAGGCCCTGGGCCTGGACAGCGACGCCAAGGAGGCCGTTGCCTTTGCGATTTTGGCCAACGAGATGCTGCACGGCCGCTGCAACAACGCCCCCAGCGCCACCGGCGCGGCCCACCCTGTTGTGATGGGCAAGCTGAGCCTGTAAAGGCATAAGAAGGAGAGAACCAGCATGACTAACGTAGAAGTACGGGTGCGCAGCAGCTACAGCGCACTGAGCCCCACCTGCCAGAAAGCGGCCGATTATCTGCTGGCCCACACGCGGGAGCTGTACAGCATCCCCATTGCCGAGTTGGCGCGGCAATCCGGCGTAAGCTCGGCGGCTTGGGTGCGGCTGTGCAAGGAGATCGGCTACACCGGGTTGAAGGACATGCGCCAGCAGCTCTACCTGCAATACAGCGCTGAGCCCCAGGTGGAAGTGGACCCGACCGTACATTTTTCTGACCTGCGAGAGGGCAAAAGCGCCCAGGAAATTTTGCAGAACGTGACGGCGGCCAGTTTGCAGGCGCTGCAGCGGACCTCCAAGCTGATGGACCCCGCCGCCTACCAGACGGCCTCAGATTGGCTGCTGCAATCCAAATCCATCAAGCTGTTTGGCATGGGGGCCTCTGGGCTGGTGGCCTCGGACCTGTGCGACAAGCTGCTGCGCATTGGCAAAAGCGCCATTTTCAACTTTAACAGCCATGTGCAGTTAAGCTACAGTGCCACACTGACAAAGGACGATACAGCGGTGTTTATTTCCAACACCGGCAAGACGCAGGAGATCTTGCAGGCATTGGAGGCCGTGCAGGCCAGCGGGTGCCATACCATTGGCATTACCCATTACAGCAAGTCCCCGCTGAGTGCGGGGTGCAAGCTGCTGCTGTACACATCGTCGAAAGAGGTGTATGTGCGCAGCGGCGCGATGAGCAGCCGGTTGGCGCAGCTGATGGTGGTGGATGCGCTGTTCACCGTGCTGGCCAGCCAGGATTACGCGGCGATACAGGGCACGCTGGAGAGCAGCTACCAGATTTGTATGTCGCACAGGGTGGATCATCGGTAACTCTAAAAGGCTCCCTCCCAGAGGGGGCAAAAAAGCGCACAACCTATTCAGGCTCCCCTTGCGGGGAGCCTTTTGTTATGGGAAGATCTGGTCAAGGACGCGTTTGAGCTGGGCATCCCAGAACGGCCAGGTGTGGGCGCCGGGGGCTGTTTCAAACGTGTGGGCGATGCCTTTGCTTTGCAGCAGCGCGTGGAATTCCCGGTCGGCGGGCAGCAGGGCGTCCTGTTCGCCGCAGACCATGCGGATGGCAGGCAGGGCGGCAGGGTCGGCACTGGCGGCCAGCTGCCACAGGTCGGCCTGGGGCGGCAGTTCGCCGTGGTCAATGCCGGTGCCAAACACCGCACGGGCGGCGGCAGGCGGCAAAGGCCAATCGAGGCTTTTGACTACCTGCTCCGGGCGGACCGCAGCAGAAAGTGCAGTACAGGTCGTATAACTATACGGATTGGTCAACGCCAGCTTCAGCGCCGCATAACCGCCCATGGAAAGGCCGATGACATGCGTTTTTTCGCGCTGCTGCGTCAGGCCAAACATACGGCGGCAGACGGCGGGCAACTCCTGCGTGACGCAGGTAAACGCCTGTACACCGCTGGCCATATCCGTGTACCAGCTGTTGCCTACGCCGGGGATGATGAGGACCAAGCCCTTCTCGGTGGCGCAGCGCTCGGCGGCGGTGTAGCGCAGCCAGCCTGTGCCGTTGTCCCCTGCCCCGTGGAGCAGGTAGATGACCGGGGCTTCGTGCAGGTCGCCGGCCTCGGGCAGGACGACGTGGAAGATGCTTTGCCCGCCCAGTGTTTCGAGCCGCTGTTCAATTTGCAGGTGTGCCATTATTTTGCCGCCTTTGTCAGGGTAAGCAGCGGCAGTTTGCCTGTGGGCCGGGCGGTGCCGTTCAGCACCGGCCACAGGGCGTCAAACAGCGGGCGGGTGTACTCCCACCCGGCCAGCGCGGCCACATGGTTGGGCATGTTACGCAAATCGTAGGGGTTGCGCAGCGCAACTAAGATCATCGGCAGGCCGGTGGCGGCCAGGGCCTTAGCCAGGCGCAGCTGGCCTTGCAGGATGTGACCGTTGTAGGTGCCCAGCACGATGCAGCTGTGAGCCGCAGCCTGGGATACGACCTCGGCAATTTCAGCGTCGCCGGGGTCTTTGTCGGTAACCAGCGCGGTGCCTTTGTCCGCGTGGCGGCGCATTTCTTCGGGAAAAGTGAAGCCGCTGGATTCGGCGTTGGAGGCAATGGTGCTGCGGTAGTCGGCGCAGCCCAGGAACAAGGGGTTGTCGCCCAGGGCAGGCATACCGCCCTGGGGCAGGTGTACGGCGGTAATGGACGCGGCGCGCACTTCCTCGGCGCGTGCGCGGCAAGCGGCTTCATCGCCCAGCGTTTTGGGCTGCATGGCAGCGCACTGGGCCTTGGCCTCCAGCATGCGCTGCACGCTGACGTCCAGTTCGGCCAGGTCCAGCTCGCCGTTTTCGGCGGCACGGCGGGCATTTTGCATTGCTTCGGCGGCCAGGGCGGGTGTCTGGGAGACGAACACCAGGTCGACACCGGCTTTCATGGCAGCCAGCACGCCGTTGACCGTGCCGTAGAACTTTTTGATGGCGTCCATCTCCATGCAGTCGGAAATGATGATGCCGCCAAAGCCCAGCTTTTCCCGCAGGAGGCCCGTCATGATGCGGCGGGACATGGTGGCGGGGATGTGCTCCGGCTCGATCTGCGGAAAGAGGATGTGGGTGGTCATCACGGCGGGTGCCCCGGCTTCGATGCCCGCAATAAACGGTTTCAGTTCCCGCTGCATCAGCTCGTCAAAGCTGCGGTCGATGCAGGGCAGACCAAGGTGGGAGTCCACCGCCGTATCGCCATGGCCGGGAAAATGCTTGAGCGAGCAGTAGACGCCGCCGTCCAGCAGGCCGCGCACCATCTGGCTGCCGTATTCGGCCACACGCTCCGGCGTATCGCCGTAGCTGCGCACGCCGATGACCGGGTTGTCCGGGTTGTAGTTGATGTCCATGACCGGGGCCAGATTGAAATCCACGCCGCAGCTACGCAGTTCCTGGGCGGTCAGCAGGCCCATATCGTAGGCGTTGCGGGGGTTGCCGGTGGCGGCTACCGCCATGGCGCCGGGGATGTTGACCTCACTCTCCGGCAGGCGGGTGACAACGCCGCCCTCCTGGTCGATGGTGATGAAGGGCGTCACGCCGGTTTCTTCCTCCACCACTTTGCGCAGGGTGGCGCAGAGCTTTTTCAGCTGGGGGCCATCCTGGATATTGCGGCGGAAAAGGATGATGTTGCCGACCTTATATTCTTTGATAAGCCGCAGAAATTCTTCCGGCGGCTCTAACCCCTGAAAGCCCGCGGCCAATCGCTGGCCCAGTTTTTCCTGCAGGGTCATTTCTTGCAATGTACGCATAAAAGCACCTCGTCAATACAGATGGTAGGCCGCTTTGCGGGCGGCAAAGGCGGCTTCGTCCGGGGCCTGGGCTTTGATAAGCTCCGCCGCCGTCCAGTCCGGGCGTTCCAGTTCCCGATGGCCTGCCAGCAGGCTGATAAAGGGGCGGCCGCCCTCGGTATGCGGGGGCAGCAGGGCGAAGTCTTTGGGGCAGGTATCCCGGATGAGTTCCAGCAGGGTCAGGCCTGCCGAAAGCGGGCGCACGGCGTCGGCATCCAGCACGTGCAGGTGCACACCGCCGCACAATTGGCCCTGATGTTTGGAGAACGTCGGGGTAAAATAGTACGGCGTAGCGCAGATACCGGGCAGGCCGCGGGCGTTAAAAGCCGCCGCCAGCGCCTCGGCATCATGGATATAGGGCGCACCGATGATGGCGAAGGGAGCGGCGGTGCCGCGGCCCTCGGAGACATTGGTGCCCTCAAACAGGCAGGTGCCTACGTAGAGCAGAGCCGTTTCGTAGTTGGGGATGTTGGGGCTGGGCATGATCCACGGCGTGCCCCAGGCCGGGGCGCTTTGGCCGCGCTGCCAGCCGGTGCAGGGTACGACGGTAAGGTCGCAGCCAAAGTGCTGCTCGGCGTTGACCATTTGGGCAAACTCGCCGATGGTCAGGGCGTAGCGAGTGGGAAGCGGATAGCAGCCCACAAAGCTCTCCATACCGGGGCGCAAAGTTGTACCCTCGATGATCTCTCCGCCCAGCGGGTCGGGGCGGTCCAGCACCACCAGCCGCTTGCCCGCCCCGGCGCAATCCTCGATGAGGTAGGCCAGCGTGGAGAGGAAGGTGTAGTATCGGCTGCCTACATCCTGTATATCATACACCAACACATCAAAAGTTTCCAGCATGGCGGGGGTCAGCCGCTTGGAGTCTTTGCCATAGAGGCTGAACACCGGCAGGCCTGTGGCGGCGTCGGTATACTGGGGGATGAACGCCCCTGCCGCGCCGTCGCCCCGCACACCATGTTCGGGGCCAAGCAGGACACGCAGGTCAGCGGCCTGCTGCAAGGCGGCAATGGTGGAGCGGCCGTCACTTGTGCGGCCCGTGGGCGTAGTGACCAGACCCACGCGGGCATCTTTAAACAGATGTTTATACTCTCCCAGCCTGTCCGCGCCGCAGCACAGGGCGGGCATCAGCCCACCACCCGGGCGATATAGCCGTCTTTTTCCGTCAGGCGTTTTTCGGCTTCCTCGGCGGTGCAGCCGCACAGCAGCATGACGATGGCGATCTTGGGATGATAGCCGCACTGCTCCAGCGCAGCGGTAGCGGCGGCTTCGTCGCACTCGGCAGCCGCGCAGACGATGGACACGCAGCGGCGGATCAGCTTCTCGTTGGAGGGCTTGACGTCTACCATCAGGTTGCCATACACCTTGCCCAGGCGGATCATCGTGCAGGTGGAGAGCATGTTCAGCACCATTTTCTGGGCTGTGCCGCTCTTCATGCGGGTGGAGCCGGTCACGACCTCGGGGCCGGGCATCGGTGCGATGCCCACCTCGGCCAGAGTGTCAATCTCGCTGCCGGGGCAGCAGGTCACACCGATGGTCACGCCGCCCAGGGATTTGGCGTACTCCATAGCGCCGATGACATAGGGCGTGCGGCCGCTGGCGGCGATGCCCACCAGCACATCCTGTTTGGTGTAGTGGATCTCTTCCAGATCCTTGCGGCCCAGATCGGGGTCATCCTCGGCCCCTTCGACGGCACGGAAGATGGCCGGGGTGCCGCCTGCGATGAGGCCCTGCACCAGCTCCGGCTCGGTGGAGTAGGTGGGCGGGCACTCGACAGCATCGAGGATACCCAACCGGCCGGAGGTGCCGGCGCCCACGTAGATGAGCCGTCCGCCCTGCTTCATATGGCCGGTGATGATGTCCACGGCCTGAGCGATGTGCTGTGCCTCGCGGCCGACAGCGTCAGCCACCTTGTGATCCTCCTGATTGATCAGCCGTACCATCTCCAACGTGGACATGCGGTCGATATGGGCCGTAGCTTCGTTGCGTTGTTCGGTCGGGATTCGTTTGAGTTCAACCATAACGGTCCCCCTTGATTTCTTTTGCAGTAGTATTTTCGGGCGGCAGAACACAATTCTAAGTGCCGATACGGCGAGCGAGGTGCGCCAGCTGCTAAGCAAAAAGCGCAGAGAATACTTTGTGTATTCTCGAGCATTTTTGCAACGCAGATGGCGTGCCGCACACCGAGCCGCAGCGAGGCGCTTCGGAGCGCAACCGACGCTTTGCGGCGGCTCTTGGCGCGGAGATTCGCCGGAGCGGTGCTTAAGCCCGAAGGGCGGGAATTGTGTGATGTTGCCCTATAGTAGTTTTTTCTTTTGCCAGATATTGGAGTGGAAGCGCAGGCCGAACAGCACAGCCCTAAAGCCCCAATCCACGAAGATTGCCATCCAGATGCTGACCACACCCAGGCCGAAGCCCCGCACAAAGACAAAGCTTAGCCCGACGCGAAAGACCAGCATCGACGCCACGCTGATGACCATGGGGTAGCGCACATCTCCGGCAGCGCGCAGCGCCGCAGGGATGCAGAACCCGGCCGGGTAGAACAGCGAGGCAAAAATGCAGTGCCACAGCAGCAGGTCGTGGACCACGGCGGTGGTCTCGGCGGTCAGGCCATACAGGCCCGAAAGCTGCGGCAGGAAGATGTAAACGAGAAGGTTGGTGCCCAGCATCAGCACGTAGGCAATGGCCAGCAGCTTGCGGCCCAAGCGGCGGGCTTCGTCAGGCTTGCCCGCGCCGATGGCCTGCCCGATGACGGGCAGCATGGCCAGACTGATAGCACCGCCCGGCAGCGTGGCAATACAGGAGAGCGCCCCTGCGGCGGCATTGGCCGCCAGCGCCACTGTGCCCAGCGAGGCGTAGAGCTGCTGGACCAGCAGCTTGCCCAAACTGAACAGCGAGCTTTCGACGCCTGTGGGCACACCGATACGCAGCATCTTGCCGGTCAGGCTGCGGCAATCCGCCAGCGTTACGGTGCCGGGGTCGTGCAGCATGCCGCTGTGGGCCACCAGCGCGCAGAGCAGCAAACACACCACCCCGCGGGAGAGCGCCGTTGCCAGCGCTGCACCGCCTGCACCCAGCCCCATAATGCGGATGAACCAGAAGTTGCCCGCCACATTGATGAGGTTGACGACCAGGCTGGAGACCATCGAGATCATGCTGTTGCCCTGGCTGCGGTAGAGCGCGGTAATAGCGCTGTACACCGCCAAAAACGGGTAGCTGAACCCCACGATGCGGAAGTAGTCGCGGGCACTTTGCATGACGTCCGCCTCCACATTGCCGAAGATCAGCCGCAGGGCCGGGGCACCCAGCAACTCAACACCTGCTAAGATAACAAGTCCGATGAGCAGGGCACCACCCAGCAATAAGCGGCCTGTCAGCGCGACCTTTTGCCGGTCGCCGCTGCCAAGGTACTGGCTGGCCACCACCGCGCCGCCGGTGCACAAAGCACCCAGCACGGCAGTGATCAGGAAGCTGATGGTATCCACCAGCGCCACGCCGGAGACGGCGGCCTCGCCCGCGTAGGACACCATAAAGGTATCGGCCACACCGACAAAGACGATGAGGAATTGCTCCGCAAAAAGCGGGAGCGTCAGCTGTAAAAGCTGTTTGTTTGTGTACATCATAGCGTTTTTAGCAGTACGCCAAAGGTGCGCACCGAGGTAAAACCAGCGCTTTCATAGATGCGACGTGCCGGGTTGGCCACGCCGGTGAACAGCGACATATAGACTGCCCCGGCGCGCTTTTCCTCCGCACACAGGCGAAAGAAAAGCAGCTTGCCCAGGTGGCGGTGCTGGTACTGCGGCGCGATGCCGATGCCCGCAAAGAAGCCCCGGCCGGTAGGCTCCGGGTAAACCGGGCCTGCGAAACCGGCCACCGTGTTCCCTGCCAAAGCCACCGGCAGGCAGAGGTCATCGCGGGCGGCGGCTGTGACCCGGACCGTCCAGTCCGGGTTATCCAGCGCTTGCAGCATGGCGTCCAGCCCGTGGTGGCGGTTGGGGTCATACAGGGCGAGGGTGCAGCCTTCGGCGGCTGTGCGGTGTTCCAGTGCGCGGACCTCCGGCGGAATCGCAAAGTCCGTCAAAGTTCGGTACATCGCAGTTTCCTGGGTGGTTTCGGTGTAACCGTGGGCCAGCATTCTTTCATGCAGGGGCAGGTCGGTGGCAATGCCGGGCATGTTGTTGTGTTCATGCCCCGGCGAGCCGGGAATGACCCAGGGCAGGTGCATGGGGTTGAAGAAGGTCACGGCGCTGGTGGTTTTGCCCGCGACACGGAAAGCTTCTTCCAGCGCATCCAACAACTGCACCGTGGTTTCGGGCGTATCCCAGGCAGGGTCTGCCGCAAGGCAGGTGAAGCAGCCGCGCTCGCGCCCATGGGGGATGTCGTTTCCCACACAGCCGCAGATAAAGGCGACCGCTCTCCCCTGTTCTGCCCTTACAAAGGTGTATTCATAGGAAAAATACGGGTGGCGGAACAGCAGCCGGTCCACTTCATCGTCCGGGCGGGGCGCATACCCCTGCCGGGGCGCGTTTGCCTGCCACAGGGCCAGCAGGGCAGCGTGGTCCGCCGGGACAGCATTACGTATCATGGTATCAGCCCTTGACGGCACCGACCGTAACGCCCTCGAGGAAGTACTTCTGCAGGCAGAAGAACAGGATGAACATGGGCAGAGCGGAGATGGTGGCACCGGCCATCATGGGGCCAAACAAGGTGGTGTTGGCAAACTTGAACTGCTTCAGGCCGACCTGAATGGTATACATCGCCTCTTTGGAGGTGACCAGGAAAGGCCAGAAGAAGTTGTTCCAGCTGGAAAGGAAGGTGTTGATGGACAGCACCGCCAGAATGGTCTTGGACAGGGGCAGCACGATATGGGTAAAGATCTTGGGCTGGCTGCAGCCGTCCAGCTTGGCACTCTCCAGCAGCGAGGTCGGGATGCTGGAGAAGAACTGCTTGGTCAGGAAGATGTTATACGACGTGACCAGGCCCGGCAGCACCAGCGCCGCGTAGGAGTTGGACAGATGGAACTTGTTGACGATCAGGATGTACAGGGGCACCTGGGTGACCTGGTACGGGATCATCATGCCGATCAGAATCAGGTTGAACAGGAAATTTTTGCCCTTGAACTTCAGCTTGGCAAAGGCATAACCGGCCAGACTGGCGAACACAACATTGCCCAGCACCTGGCAGGCGGACACCACAAAGGTGTTGGTCAGCCATTTGACGCTGTACTCACTGAAAGAGAAGAACGCCTTGTAGGAATCCAGACTCCAGGACGTCGGGAACACCGAGCGGTTGGAGGAGGCAGCCTCGACCGCAGGGCCGAAGGAGTTGACGATCATGTAAAACAGCGGGAACAGGCAGCACACTGCCAGGGTGACCAGCACCAGAATGATGATGGTGTTGCGCAGATACAGCATCTTTTTATTGTTGACATGCTGGGAATACAGACCACTTGCCATTTATCTCTCCCCCTTTCTCAGTATTCGACATCGCTGCCGGCCATCTTGAACTGCAGGAACGAGATAGCCGCAATGATGATGGTAAGGATGACCGCCTGTGCGCACGCCAGACCGTACTTATTATAGGTAAAGGCGTTGTTGTAGATCAGCAGGCCGATCATCGTAGTGGCGTTGTCCGGGCCGCCGCCGGTCATCATGTAAGCGTTCATGAACACCTGGAAGGAGCCGATGACGCCGGTGACCAGCAGGAACAGGGTGGTGGGCTTGACCAGCGGGAATATGATGCGGGTGACCTTCTGCATGAAGGTCGCGCCGTCCAGCTCGGCCGCCTCGAAGTAGGTGTTATCGATACCCAGCAGGGCGGCGGTGTAGATGATGATGTTCTGGCCCTGGCCGGAAAGCAGCGCCATGATCATCAGGGACAGCATCGAGGTCTTGCTGGAACCCAGCCAGTTCTGGGTGGGCAGGTGGAAAAAGGTGAGCAGCTGGTTGAACAGGCCGGAGGGCGAGGAATCGTAGATCCACAGCCACACCACCGAAAGCGCGATGCCGGAGGCAACGGCGGGCAGGTAGTACATGGCCTTAAAGACAGACTGCAGCTTCTTTTTAAAGGGCATGATAAGGATGGCCACCGCGAAGGAGATCAGCAGCGAAAGCGGCACGACCACGGCGGTGTAGACCAGCGTATTTTTGAGGGACTTCCAGAACAGAGCGTTGGTGAAGGTGGTCTGGTAGTTCTTCAGGCCGACAAAGTCAGAGCCGAAGGGTTTGTAATCCTCCAAGCTGGTGATGACAGCCGAGATCAGCGGGTAGATGGTAAACATCAAAAAGAAGATGACGGCAACGCCGATGAACGCATAGCCCCACAGATCATCGTTGGTGAAAAAGGGCTTTTTGCGCGGCTTCGCGGCCGCCGGTTGGGTGGATTTCGACATTCGGGAACCTCCTGCGGTGTTCTGGATACACAGCGTGCCAACGTTGTTTTTGCGCTATAATATCCTATAGAAATGGCGGCTCGCCACCAGTAAGCCGGGGGGAGCCGCCATAGCTGAACGGGGGTTATGCGCAACTCCCATTCAGTGCGGATTCAGTTGGGGCAGCGGCAAAATCAGGTCAGGTCGCAGCCATCCTCGCCAAAGACGGCGGTAGCCTGCTTGACGATCTCGTCGTACATGGCCTGTGCGGTGGTCTCGCCAGCGATCAGAGCCTGGAACTTGGGCACGATGACCTCGTCCATCAGCTGCTTGGCGCTTGCGGTCTGCTCAGCGGTGATGCCGACCGGAGGAGCGACAACGGTCTTGATCAGGCGGGCAGCGCAGTCGATGTTGCCCTGGTCACGGTCGCCGGTATCCATGGAAGCGAGAGCCTCACGGGCGGAAGCGCAGACGCCGTCCAGGCAGGTGGTAGCATCAACGTAAGCGGCACGTTCGCCGGAGGACAGGAAGTACAGGGCCTTCATAACGTTCTGGATGTGCTCATCGGTGGAGTTGCTGTTGCGGAAAGCGACCAGACCGTCGACGGTGCCGTAGCAGCTCTCCTCCACGCCGTCCATGGTGGGAACCGGCAGGAACGCGTAGGTAACGGGGATAGAGTTCTCAACAGCGGTGCCGTCGTTCGCCTCGATCGCGGCGTTGTTCTTGTTGATGTTGTTCTCGAACAGAGGCATGGCCTTGCCGAAGATCATGGCATTGCCGGTCTCGCACATGACCATACGCTGGGAAGCCTCGACACCGTAGTTGGGCATGTAGCTGGACTTGGTCATTTCCTCAACGGCGGTCAGCAGGTTCAGCATCTTGGTGCTGGTGTACTCATACTTCAGGTCGGAGTTGAAAGCGTTGTTCAGGCCGGCGCTGACACCGAAGATGTTCAGGAAGTCAGAAGCGGTTGCGCCGGAGTTGGCGAAGACGAAGCCGAAGGTGTCGTCCTTGGTGCCGTTCTTGATGGCTTCCATGAACTCATCGTAAGTCCAGCCGCTCTCCTGTACCTTGGCAACATCCACACCGGCGGCTTCCAGCATATCCTTGTTGGAGCCCAGTGCCTGGATGGTGATGTAGAGGGGCAGGCCGTAGACGTTGTTCTCGACGGTCATGTAGTCAAGGGCGTTCTGGTCAAAGTCAGCCAGCTGATCTTTGTCCATGTACTCGCTCAGGTTCAGGGCGGTGCCGTTTTCGACGTAGGTTGCCAGGCCTGCGTAGGAGATTTCAGAGATGTCCGGGGCTTCGCCAGCCTGGGCCATGGTGGACAGCTTGGTGGTGTGGTCGTCCCAGGAGGTGCCGATGACTTCCATGGTCAGGTTGGGATACATCTCGTGGAACTCGTCTGCCCACTCGGTCATCTTATCCAGATAGTCGCCGGTGACGGGGGGCACCATAACGGTGATGGTGTCCTCGGCTTCAGAGGCCGTGGATTCGGCGGCAGAGGATGCCGTGTCCGTCGTAGCGGTGGATGCTGCTGCGCTGCTGGAGGATGCGCCGCCGCATGCTGCCAGTGAGAGGGTCATGGCTGTAGCCATGGTAAGTGCAACAAGCTTTTTCATGTGTTGTGTTCTCCCTTCGATTTTGTGGTTTTGTGGTCACCGTTTCCTCGCCGGTGATCTTATGCTTTGGATTGTACTCTTTTTTCACGAAAACGTCAAGTGTTTGAAACAAAATTTTAGATAAAACAGCAAAACGACGGTTTTGCTTATGTTTTTTTGCTTTTTTGCACAAAGAACATTCTGATTTTCAGCTGCAAAACAGTGAAGTGAAATAAAGTTACGATAAAAACAGCCCCCTCGCAGGAAGGGAGCTGGATGTAGATATTATCCTAATGTAAAATTACTATACTATTTATACCATTTATACTATTCATACCTGGCACCTTACTGCCTAACGGATAGGCTAAATGGTAGAAATAGTATAGTAAGTATAGTAAATATAGTAATGTGAAATTACCGTTATATTCGTCATATTCGTTACAATCGTTCTTTTCGTCATATTCGTCACCCAGTAACCGTAACGAATATGACGAATATAACGAATATGACGGTAATAACGAATATTACGATAATTACGAAGTGTACGACATATACAACTATTACAGTAACTGCAAAAGGCTCCCCTTCGAGGGGAGCTCCCGCGCAGCGGGTGAGGGGTGGTTACTTTAGCCACGAGCGGCACGAGAGCCACCCCTCAGTCACCTTCGGTGACAGCTCCCCTCAAAGGGAGCCTTTTATCTTACCGCTTATGATACATGCGGTCCTCTTCCTCGTAATGGGGGGTGCTGGTCAGGTTCAGCCCTAACTTTTTCAGCGTGTCGATGTCCACGCCGGACAGGATGACCGTGGTGTGGATGTCACAGCCGCGCAGTTTGGGCAGTTCCCGCATAGCCGCGGCGGCGATGGGATTCTCGTAGGCCGAGCTGGACAGGGCGATCAAAATCTCGTCCGTGTGCAGGCGGGGATTCTTGCTGCCCAGGTAAGTGGTCTTCAACTGCTGGATGGGCTCGATAGCCTTGGAGGATACCAGGTCGATCTCCTGGTCGATGCCTGCCAGCCGCTTCAGCGCATTCAGCAGGGCCGAGGATGCCGCGCCCAGCAGCGGGCCGGTTTTGCCGGTGACGATGCTGCCGTCGGCCAGCTCAATGGCAGCCGCCGGGGCACCGTCGATGGCCTCGGAACAGGCGGCGGCTTTTTTCTCCACCTCGCGGTCGCCGGGGGCGATGCCCGCCTGGTTCATCAGCAGTTCCAGCTTGAAGCGGTCCTGCTTGACCACGCCGCTGACTTTCTGGTCGCACATACATTTGTAGTAGCGGCGGACGATCTCTTTCAGCGAGGCTTCACGGCAGACTTCATCGTCGATGATGCAGTTGCCCGCCATATTCACGCCCATATCTGTGGGCGAACGGTAGGGGCTTTTGCCGGCGATCAGCTCAAACATGGCGTTGACCACCGGGAAAATTTCAATATCGCGGTTGTAGTTGACGGTGGTCTCGCCGTAGGCTTCCAGATGGAACGGGTCGATCATGTTCACGTCGTTCAGGTCGGCGGTTGCGGCCTCATACGCAAGGTTGACCGGGTGCTTGAGGGGCAGGTTCCAGATGGGGAAGGTCTCGAACTTGGCGTAACCGGCCCGCACGCCGCGCTTGTACTCGTGGTACAGCTGGGACAGGCAGACCGCCATCTTGCCGGAGCCGGGGCCGGGCGCGGTAATGACCACCAGCGGGCGCTGGGTCTCGATGTAATCGTTTTTGCCGTAGCCGTCATCGCTGACGATATGGGCTACATCGTTGGGATAACCGGCGATCTTGTAGTGGCGGAAGGTGCGGATGCCCAGGCTGTTGAGCTTGGCCTCGAAGTTTTCCACATCGGGGTGGGCGGTGTACATCGTCACGCAAACGCTGCCCACAAACAGTCCCATACCCTGGAAGGCATCGATCAGGCGCAGCACGTCCATATCGTAGGTGATGCCGTAGTCACCGCGGACTTTGTTGTTCACGATGTCCTCGGCGCTGATGACGACGACGATCTCGGCCTGGTCTTTCAATTGCAGCAGCATCTGCAGCTTGGAGTCCGGCTGAAAGCCCGGCAGCACGCGGGAAGCGTGGTAGTCGTCAAACAGCTTGCCGCCAAACTCCAGGTAGAGCTTGTTGTCAAACTGGGCGATCCGCTCCCGGATATGCGCCGACTGCATGGTAAGGTATTTGTTGTTGTCAAATCCTATTTTCATCGATGATTCCTTTCCCTATCTACAACCCAAAACGCCCCTAAGCCAGGGCACACTATGATAGCAGTATAGCATAATTTTCACCTGGTTTCAACCAAGGTCATCCGCATTTTTTACAGGGTGTTCACCAATATTTCATGTTTTGCAGTGCGGGACGTGCTATAATCGGTAGGTTAAATGCGGGATGCCGCGAAAGTCTCCCTCTGGGAGGGGGCCATTGCAAGCTGCGACATTTTTATAGTAGAGGATACACCGTGGAAAAGAAAAAATACTGGCCGCTGACTTTGGCGGCATTTGGGGGCGGCTGCCTGTTGATGGCGGCGGTCTATTTTTGTCTGGGCTGGTGGCCCTTTGGCACCGGCACCGTGCTTACCGGCGACCTGCGCGGGCTGTACGTAAACTACATCACCGATATGTGGGCGCGGTTCAAACAGGGCGGCTTCTTTTACAGTTTCGGCAAGCTGGCGGGCGGCAGCACCCTGGGGCTGTTCGCCTACTACATGAACAGTCCCTTTAACCTGCTGTTTTTGCTGCTGCCCACCCGCATGGTGCCGCAGGCGGCAGGGCTTATCTTTTTATTGCGCACCGGCGTTACCGCGGCAGCGTTCTGCTGGTACTTGCAGCGGCACTTTGCCAAGGCAGACCCATTGTTCGCAGTGCTGGGGCAGTGCTATGCCTTCTGCGCGTTCTGCATCGTGTACAACCAGAACATCATCTGGATGGATGTGGTCTGGCTGCTGCCGCTGGTGCTGGCTGCACTGGATGACCTGATGCGCCAGGGCCGCCACTGGGGCTTTACGGTGCTGGTCTTCCTTTGCATTTTGCTCAACTTTTATATTGCCTGGCCGGTGTGTCTGTTCAGCATCCTGTACTTTTTGTGCCTGTGGCCCAGCCGGGGGCAGGGACGGTTTGGCCGCCGCTTCGCCGCCTTTGCGGCCAGCGGCGTGCTGGCGGCGGGGCTGAGCTTCTTCTTTTTGCTGCCTGTGCTTTTGGAAGTGCAGGAAAGCAAAGGCGGGCTGTTTGACTTCACCTTCAGCCTGACGCCCCAGTTTAATTTATTACAACTCCCCTACCGGCTGTTCTTCGGCAACTTTTTCTGGAACGATGTCACCAACGGTCTGCCCAACATTTACTGCGGCGTGGTGCTGGTGCCGCTGGTGCTGCTGTACTTTTGCGGCAGTGCGCCCCGCCGGGAAAAGCTGGGCTTTGCCGCGCTGCTGGCGGCGCTGGCGGGCAGCTTTTGGGTAAAAGGTGTAGACCAAATCTGGCACGGCATGAAGCAGCCGGTGTGGTTCCCCTACCGGTACAGCTTTTTGTTCAGCGCGGTGGTCATTCTGCTGGCTGCGCGGGTGCTGACGGCAGGGCCCCAGCGCCGCCGCGCCTGGGGGCTGGCCGCCGGGCTGACGCTGGTCTGGCTGGCGGGGTATCCCCTGGCCGCCGGGGCGGAGCTGTTCAGCAAGACCAAGCTGATTGCCGCGGCGGGGCTGTGTACGTTATCTCTGATTCTGGCGTGGCTGCTGATTGAAAAGCCCGCTTTGCCTGTAAACAAGCGGCGGCTGCTTTGCGGTACGGCGGCCCTGCTGACCGCCGCCGACCTGGGCGCCAACACGGTTTTGGCCCTGCGCAAGTTTGAGCAGTTCGACCTGGCCGACTTTACCGCCTTTTACGATAACGCCGCCGCTGTCGTGGCCACTGCCAAGGCCGAGACCGACGGCGATTGCCGCATCGAGAAGAACTTTCTGCACACGCTGAACGACCCCTTCCTGCTGGGCTATTGGGGCATCAGCCACTATTCCAGCACCAAAGCCAGCTCCGCCAAGGAGCTGCTGGAGCAGCTGGGCTACGTGGGTTACTCCACCTACGGCTGGGGCAGCACCGGCGTGGCCGACAGCCTGCTGGGCATCCGCTGGCTTTACAGCGATGGCAGCCGCCCGGTGGCCGGGCACTGGCAGCCGGTGGACTGCGACTCTGCCTATACTTTATATAAGAATGACGCGGCCTTCCCGCTGGCCTACCTGGCCCGGCAGGATGCCCTGTCCGTGGACGTGGATGCACTGACCGACAATACCTTTACCATGCAGAACGCCATGCTGCAAAGCCTGACAGGCTGCACGGACACCGCGCTGGTCAGCGTGGAGCCGACCTTTAGCGTGACCGACAAAGGCACCGTGCAGGTGGACTTTACCGCGCCCCTCACCGGGCCTGCCTACATGGCCATCCCCGGCACCGAGGAGCAGCTGCCCATCGACGTAGTGGTGGACGGCGAACTCTACGCCCAATATTTTGAGCCGGAAAGCCTGGGCGGTGTCATCTGCCTGCCCAGCTTTACCGCCGGGCAGCACGTGACAATGGTGCTGGGCATTGCCGACGACGAAATTTTCCATACCAACACCAAAATCTACCAGCTGGACAGCGCCGCCCTGGCCGCCGCCCGGCAGCAGGTGCAGGATGTGGACGCCGACATCCGGGAGGGCGGGCGCATCGATGTGCACTGCGCCGTCAGCGGTGACAACGACCTGCTGGCGCTGAGCTTTGCCTACGATGACAACTGGGTCGTCACCATCAACGGTGAGGAGGTGCAGCCCTCGGCGCTGTTTGGCGGGTTACTCGGCGTATCGCTGCCCCAGGGCGATTGCACCGTTACCCTGCGCTACACCCACCCCGGCGTGGTGCCGGGCGCTGCAGCCAGCCTGGCCGCATTGGCCGCCGCCCTTGTCTGGTGGTTTGCAGAGCGCAGGCGCAGCCAAAATGCCTGACCCCCTTGGCAGTATTTCCCCTAGGCTGCTCTGAATAAGCAAGTATGCCCCCGCCAGGTTGAGGGACCTGGACGGGGGCATTTTATATGAATGGGAAAATGGCAAGTTTTAGCGCAGCGCGTCCTTCATGCTTTTCACATACGCGCCGAGATTTTATCGGTGGTCACACCGCCCTGCAAAGCGCGCAGGTTGGCCCCCCTGGATGACCGGCCCCTCGGCGGCAGGGTCCGAGAACGGGAAGCCCAGGCTGTCAATAGGGTTTTGCGGTTTTCACATTTTGTGTTCTGCACAAACACAAAGGCCCCGGGCCTTGCGGTGCCCGGGGCAATGGAGAAGATAGGATACAGCGAAGTTAGTTGGCCTTGTACTCAGCAGGCAGCTGGTCGATGGTCTGCCACTTGGCCATGGCATCTTCCAGCTTCATGCCGCCCGCAACAGCGTCGCGGCGGCAGGCGTTGACGGCCTGGATCTCTTTCATCTTTTCGCCGGTCAGGCTGTAGCCCTTCATGGCGATCAGAGTTGCGGCCCAGGCGACCATCGGGATGACACAGAACAGCACGATGACCACCACGTTCATGCCCGGGGTGTACGGATCGTACTGGGTGGGCAGGGTATTCAGGCCGATGAAGGTAACGGCAATGCCGACGACCGTAGCGGACAGGCTGGAAACCAGCTTATCCACCAGGCTGAACAGAGTGCCCATAATGCCGGGGATATACTTGCCGGAGCGGTAAGTCTCGTAGTCAGAGCAGTCAGCCACCATGGGGATAGGCATATCCGCCGTAGCGTAGTAGGCACCGTAGCCGATGCCGAAGAAGAGGATGAACAGCACGGTGTACAGGTTGATGGACAGACCGTTCTCGCCCATCAGGGACAGGTGGAACGCATCACCGCGGCCCCACAGTGCCAGCAGCACAAAAACGCCAATGTAGCAGACCAGCGCCACACTGACATATTTGGTCAGGCTGGCTTTCTGGCCCTTTTTCTGGCTGGTACGGACCGACAACAGGAAGAACGGCACGCTGAACACATAGCCCAGCACCATCATGGGCAGGTACAGCCCATCGTAAGCGCCCATCATGCAGCCATACAGCATGCACAGCACGGTGGTATTGTTGGCGATGGAGAGCGCCAGCTTGGTGCCGGCGCCGGCGACCATCAGGCGCTGCATGGGCTTGTTCTCTTTGATGATCTGGAGATACTCGGAGACTTTGACCTTCTCGGTCTTTTCGCCGCCGATACCGAAGTATTTGGGCTGGTCCTTTTCCCAGATGCCGATGATGGCCAGGATGGTCAGCACGATGGACATGATGATGCCTACCGGGGCCAGGGTACGGAAGAACCCGGCGGAGGAATAGCCGCCCTCAAAGTTCTTGGCCAGGATGGGAGCAAAGAACTGCATGACGCCCATGCCCAGCAGAGAGCCGACGGTGTTGAAGATGGTGAACAGCGGGCGCTGCTTGGGGTCGTTGGTCAGCACCGTCTGGCCGGAGCGGGTGCAGCTGGTCTGGAAGGTGTAGCCGATGACCCAGACGAAATACAGCCCTACAAAGGCAGCATAGCGGGCCCACATCATGGTGTCGGGAATCATAGGGGTGATGCCGTACAGAATCAGGATGCTGACGGCCATAATCAGGTTGCCGATGGCCATGAACGGGCGGAACTTGCCGAACTTGCCGTTGGTGCGGTCCATCAGTGCGCCGATGATGGGGTCAGTAATGGCATCACACAGGCGCATGGCCGTGACCATGACCGAGGCAAACAGGGTACCCAGCGCCAGCACATTGCTGCCAAAGGTAGCAATGTAGGAAAGCACCAGTACATAGTATACGTTGGTGGCACCGTTGTTCAGCGGGAAAAGCACCAGCTGATAGAGTTTGGCGCGGTTGACACCCGCTGCCTTTGCATTTTCACTCATGGGCTGCTCCTTGTTGTGGGGGAGAATTTACTCAAAAGTCCCCGCCGGGGCCGGCGGGGAGCTTGCGGAATCCTGTGGGGGGTTAGGCTTTCTTAGCGGCTTTCAGGGATTTTTTGAAATCTTTATAAGCCTTGTATTCTTCGGTCTTGCGGAACTTCTTGCCGCCCAGCACCCACAGCACGATAAAGACAACGAACAGCACCGCGGAGATGCGGGCAATGTTCTTGAGCAGGCTAACCAGAGGCAGCTCCTGCACCTTGATGGTGGTGTCCGCGCCGACGCCGTTCATACCGCAGGAGTTGGCGATGGCGTACAGGTTGTGGTGGCAGGCCTCGCGCATGGCGGTAACAATGACGGGGTCGTTCTTGTACTGGGGCAGGGTATCGGTGACGAAGGACATCATGGCGTCGTAGATGGACACACCGGCCAGAACGCCGTCGGGACCGTTGACATACTGGGTCAGAACGTTATCGGTAATGACCATACCGTCGCAGCCCCACTCGTTGCGCAGGATGCCGGTGACCAGACCGTAGTTGCCGCCGGACCAGACAGCGCCCCAGCGGGTGTAGGCGATCATAACGCCGTTGCCGTTGCCGACCTCGACGGGAGCCTGGAAGGCTTTCAGGTAGACTTCACGGGCAGCCTGCTCGTTCAGCCAGACGCCCAGACCGATACGGTCCTGCTCGCAGTCGTTCAGGGCAAAGTGCTTCATAACCACGTGGACGCCCTTTGCCTGAATGGCGGCGACCTCGTAGGCGCTCATCATACCGGACAGGAAGCCGTCCTCGGAGTAGTACTCGAAGTTACGACCGCCGTAGGGGGTGCGGTGGATGTTGTTGCCGGGACCGTACAGGCAGGCGATGTCGGCTTCCAGGCAGTTGTTGCCGATGACCTTGCCGATCTCGGTCATGATCTCGGTGTTGAAGGTAGCAGCCATCACATCCTCAGAGGTGAAGGCGGTGGCGGTCAGCTGGCTCTTGTCGTTGCCCAGCAGGCTGGCGGTCAGACCCTGGGGGCCGTTCTCGTCACGGGTGCCGGGGGCTTCCACGCTCTTGACAGGCATGGTCCAGTGGAAGGCGTCGCCGATCAGGGAGTTCATCTCGTCGAAGGTCATCTGATCCAGCAGCTCGTCCCACTTGGGATCGTTGTAGTCCAGACCGATCATATCGTACAGCTTGACGCCGTTCTTGGCACCCAGGGTGGGCATCTCGACGCTCTCGTAGTCAGCGGCATCGTAGCGGATGTCCTGCAGATCCTTCTTGAGCAGCTCGGTCAGGGTCAGCTTAACGGTTTCGGTGGGCAGGGTGCCGTTCCAGTCAGAACGGCTCAGCCAGGTCACGGTTTCCTCCACGCCCTCGTACAGGTTGGGGTCGGCGCAGGACAGCTGGTTGGTGATTTCGGTGCCGTTTTCGCTGGTGGCATAGGTGGTGGTGTCGAGGGCGTCCTCGGTCCAGGTGTAGGTCAGGTCGGCGTTGCCGTCGGCAGTCATCTTGCCGTCGGTGGACTCGACGGTGTAGCCCTTGGCAGCCAGAATGTTGTTGACGGCGTTGTGGGCATCGGTGGCGGCGGTGAAGTAGTAGTCACCGGCATCCAGGATGTAGGTGCCTGCGCCGTAGGTGTCAAAGGAGGCGATGTCGCGCTTGTTGACGGTCATGGACAGGGTTTCGGATGCGCCCGGCTCAATCATGCCGGTCTTGCCGAAACCGACCAGAGAAACGGCAGACTTCTCGACGCCGTTTTCCTTGTCGTAGTCGGTATAGGGGCTCTGGACATAGACCTGCACGGTCTTTTTGCCCGCCATGTCGCCGGTGTTGGTGACCTTGACGGTGACGGCGTAGGTGTCATCGGCGGCATTGTAGCTGACGTTCATATCGCTGATAGTAAAGTCGGTGTAGCTCATGCCGTAGCCGAAGGGGTATGCCACGATGTCGCCATAGGCGTAGTCGCCTGCGTTGCCGTTGCCGGTAACGAAGTCCTCGTAGCGGGTCTCGTAGTATTTGTAGCCTACATAGATGCCTTCCTGGTAAATCATGTAGGACTTGGCCTTTGCGGGAACATCGCCGCCCTCGACGTAGCCTTCATAGGTGGTGGGGGTGAAGTTCCACATGGCGGGGGCGCTGAGGTTGTCGTAGCAGTAGGTGTCGACCAGGCTGCCGGAGGGGTTGACCTTGCCGGTCAGGATCTCGGCCACGGCGTTGATGCCGGAGATGCCCACGTCACCGATCCACAGCGCGGCGTCGATGTCGTACTCGTTGTTCTTGAGGAAATCGACCTGCAGGGCGTTGGCGGAGTTGATCAGCACGATGGTCTTTTTGACGATGCCGCTCTTCTTCATCTCGGCAACGTTCTGCAGCATGGCCTTCTCGTTCTCGTCGAGGGTCAGGTAGTTGACCTCGCCGTAGGAGAGGTCAGCGCCCTCGCCGCCGACGCGGGACAGGGTCACGATGGCGGCATCGCCGTACTGGGCAACGCTGTCCTTGACCTCGTCGGTGTAGACATCCCAAGGCACCTCGGCGGTGACTTCACTGGCGGTGGCGACGGTACCGGCGGTATTGCGGGAGTAATCCTTGCCGGCGCCGGTGGTGTAGAAGTCCCACAGGGTGGGGTTGACGGTGACACCGACCTTTTCGAGGGCGGTGCGCAGGGTGTCGGCGGTGGAGGCATCAATGTTGCCGGAACCGGTGCCGCCGTACACGAGGTTGACGCTACTGCTGGAGAAGGTGCTGACCTTCGCGTCGGCAGCCAGAGGCAGCGCGTTGTTGTTGTTCATCAGCAGGGCAGCGCCCTCGGCCTCGACCTGCTGGGTCAAAGCCAGACCATAGTTGACCATCTCCTCGGCGGAGTTGAAGTCACTGGTGAAGTACTGGGCGTTGGTGTCCTCGTTCTCCAGCTCCCAGAAGCTGCCGCCAAAGCGGGCAGCCATGGTATTGTCGAACTTTGCGGCCAGTACGGACAAAGGCACGGAAATGACCATAACGATCGCGCAGAGGATCGTCAGGACTTTCCACAGCGTAATGGTCTTACGCTTAGCCTTTTTGTAGGCCTTTTTCAAGGTCTGCTTTTGCATTTTCAGATCATCCATTATGTTTTCTCCTTGTTTTGTTTAAACCAACCGCGGAGTGCGGTGTGTTTCCAAAATTATACCCAGTTTGCGCTGGTGGACTTTTTCTTGCCCAGCTTGTAGGCAGGGTTGGGGGTGCTTACCTTGCGGAAAGCAGCCTCGTCAATGCAATCCCCTGCCACGGCCTGGACCTTGACTTCGCCATCCAGCTTTACGCGGAAGCGGAAGATGTGCTCACCCTCTTGCTCGGCCAGCTTTTCGCCGTTGGCGTAGAGCGTGACCTGCTTCTGGTTGGAGTAGACCTTGACCTCAATCTCGTTCTGGGTGCGGTCGATGAACCGCTTGGAGCAGATATGCACAAACGGTTCATTGCTCCACCAGGCTTTGTAGATGTAGAAGCTGTCCTTGCGGGTCTTGCGGTCGAAGGTAACCAGTCCCTTATGGTTCATGCCCGGTTCACCGCCCTGGTCGCGGGCATCGGCGGCGAAATCGTACATATTCCACACATGGGTGGACCACAGCCATTTATGGCGGGCGAAACATTCCAACATGTACTCGTGGTAGATGGCCTGATATTCCTCGGTATGGTCACCGCGGCGGGGATGCTCACTGTGCAGATTGGGCATACCCTCGGCGCCGTATTCACTGAAGCCCAGCGGGCGGTTGGGGTAGCAGAGGTGGAAGAAATCCATCCACAGGTCGTTCAGGAACAGCCCCGGCACATACCAGCCCAGGTACAGGTTCCAGCTGACCAGATCGGTGATGTGGGCCACCGGGTTGAAGGGGCCGCACATGGCGTAGCAGGCCAGCGTGGTCAGGCGGGTCTTGTCCATCTCGTGGCAGAGATCGTTGAGCTGGCGGTGGTTGTCCCGCATGTCGCGGTTATCCTTGGTGGAGATGGTGATCTCATTGGAGACGCCCCAGCAGACGATGCTGGCATGGTTGTAGTTCTGGACGATCAGTTCTTTCATCTGGCTGATGGTGTTGGCGCGGCCGTTGGGCATGTGCTCCGAGATGTAAGGGATCTCGGCCCAGACGACCATACCCACCTCATCGCAGAGGTCATAGAAGTACTGGTCATGCTGGTAGTGGGCCAGGCGAATGGTGTTCGCGCCCAGCTCCTTGATGAGCTGCATGTCCTCGTCGTGCATCTCCCGCGTGATGGCGTTGCCCAGGCCCTTGCGGTCCTGATGGCGGGAGACACCGTGCAGCGGGTACGGGCGGCCATTGAGGAAAAAGCCCTGCTTGGCATCAACCGAGAAGCTGCGCACGCCGAAGCGCTGGCGGACTTCATCGACAGGCTGGCCGTCCTTCATCAGGCGGACGACGCAGGTGTACAGGTAGGGGTCGCGGATGCCGTCCCACAGGTGGGGATACTCCATCGTCAGGGTGGTGTCGCCGCCTTTGCCTGCCAGCACTTCCCTGCCCTCGGCGTCGAGGATGGAGATGGCGACCTCGCCCTCACCGCTGACCCTGGTCTCAACGCGGATGTCAGCGTTGGTGCCCTGCACGGTCGGGGTGATCTGCACGCCGGGGCCGCCGAGGTGATCCAGTGCGATGTGATCCTTGCTGACCACCAGCAGGCTGACCGTGCGGTAGATGCCGCCGTAGAAGGTGAAGTCGGCTTTCTGGGGGTAGACAAAGTCATTTTTGCTGTTGTCGGCGATGACGGTCAGCTCGTTCTGTTCTTTCAGCAGAGCGGTGATGTCCGCCCGGAAGGTGGAGAAGCCGCCGTCGTGGTTAGCAATCTCGGTGCCGTTCAGGCCGACCTTGGCGCTGTCGCCCACACCCTCGAACTGCAGCCAGACCTGCTGGGCAGCGGGGTCAAACGCGGGGGCCGCGAAGCTGGTTTTATAGGTGCAGCTGCCGCGCCAGTAGTCGTTGCCGCCATCCTGGCCGTCGATGTTGTTCCAGGTATGGGGCAGGTCGACCGTGATGGTTTTTCCATCCGGGCCGGTGAACTGCCAGTTTTTCATCAGCGTGGTCGTGCTTCGCATAGCGTCCCTCCGTAGTATGTTTTCGTCTGCTATGTATTGTACAGAAGAACGCAGTTTTCTGCAATGGGTTTGCGAAAAGTGGTACTTTTAGTGGGATAATCGGTTTTTTCTGACAAAAAATTAACCCCTGATTTTGTGCAACTTGTACAAAATCAGGGGTGGTTCTTGTATTTCGAGTATTTTAAGATTTGGGCGGCGGCAGTACGATCTTGACCGCGCTTAGTACATTCTGGTTCTCGGTGGTCATAGTGCCGTTGTATTTTTGCACGATGCGGCGCATGACTTTCAGCTCGTAGTTATGCTGGCGGGCGGCCCGGGCAGGGGCCTCCGTTACGACGGGTGAGATGATGTTGATGACCGTGAAGCCCTGCCGCTTACAGACCAGCAGGTCGATCATCCGGCGCGGCTCGTCCATCTGGCGGGCGGCGGCATCGATGGCCTGATCCAGCGCATTGGAGAAGAGGGCGTACAGGTCGCCCGGCTCCACAAAGGCCACAGCACTGCCGTCGGCCACGCAGTTCAGCGTGATGTGCCGGGCCTCGCAGTGCATGCTCTTTTCGGTCAGCACCACGTCCAGCACCTCGTTGCCGGTGTCGGCGTTGGCATCGTAGCGCTGCACGGCGCGCTCAGCCTCATTCAGGTCCTTTTCCTGGGCTGCATCGGGGTTCAGGCGGCGCAGGTCAGCGATCTGTACCTTTAACTCATGGCATTTGCGGTTGATGATCTGCACGTTCTGCCGTGCGATCTGGTACTGCTGGCGCTGGCGCTCATACAGCAGGTTCAGGGTGTCCATTTCCTTCTGCATTGCCGATTTTTTGAAGAGCTCGGTCTGCAGATAAAGCAGCGTCAGGCAGTAGAGCTGGGTCAAAAATGCGGGCGCAACCAGTACCAGGCCCACGCCCGTATTTTGCAGTGTGGACATCAGCGCGAAAAACTGGAAAACGAACATGCCGCCCAGCAGACCTGCGCTGAGCAGCTGCCGCGGGCCGATACGGTAGAGGCCTTCATCGGGCATCAGCCGCGCAGCGGTATACCGCACAAGAATACAGACGGCAAGGGTAAAGCCGATTTGCCCCAGCATCATGGGGATAGTGGCCAGGGCAGGCTGCTGCAGGCCGGCTTTGGCCGCGCCCCAAATCAGCAAACGCCACAATTCATAGATAGATTCCGACGTAAGCACGATCCAAACGCTGCAGTAAGCGCTGGCAGCGGCGTCCAGCGGGGTACACAATTTTGTAGAAATGCTCACCCACAAAAAGAACCCGCCATAAATCACCAGCAGCATCGGGGCCGAAATGCGCCCGCTGTTGGCCCAGGTAATGACCTGCGCAAAAGGTACCGTGGCCACAAAATCCAAAAGAAACCGCAGGCGGTAGTTTTCCCGTCGTTTCAGCGGCAGCCAATAGGCCATCTGGGCCAGCCAGATACAAAGGGCACTGGTCAGCAGCGTTACCAGCGGGGCCACTACAGCGCACCCCCGACATAAGCCGCCACGGCGGCCAAAAAGGCCACCCGCTGGCGGCGGCTGATTTCCAGCTGCTCCTGCCCGATCTGCGCGAAATCATTCTGCACGCCGGTCACATGGCGCAGGTTGACCAGATAGCACTGGTTGCAGCGGGCAAAGTGGTAGGGGGCCAGCTCTTTCTCGGCCTTTTGCAGGCTGCCCCGCACCGACCAGGTATCGGCAGCGGTGTGGTAGTGCAACAGGCGGTCGCGGGTCTCCAGGTACAAAATATCATCGGTATTCAGCAGCTGCACACCGCCGCCCACCTGCAGGGCAATTTGCCCGCCACGGCGGCGCTGGATGCGCTGGAGCGCCCGCTCCAGCTTGGTGCTGAACTGGTAGTAGCTGACGGGCTTAAGCACGAAGTCCAGGGCATCCACCTCGTACCCGCGGATGGCGTACTGGGCCATGTTGGTGACGAACACCAGCACCACATCCGGATCCACCTGACGGATGCGTTCGGCGGTAGGCATGCCGCCCAGGGTGGGCATCTCGATGTCCAGGAAGATAATGTCAAAGCCGGGGCGGTAGGGGTCCACGATCTCGGCCCCATCGGCAAAAGCGGTCACGTCCAGCTGGCGGCCGCTTTCCCGGGCATACTGGGCAATAAATCCGCAAAGCTGCTCCCGCATGGCGTCGTTGTCTTCCACTACGGCGATTTTAGCCATTTTGTATGCCCCCTTCCAGGTAAACGTATATAATAGTATTATGGCAAATATGCCGGCAAAAAGCAACACTTTTTGCTGCAAAAAATCCGCCTGCCGAAACAGACGGAATTCTCTAAATTTAATGCGGTGCGCCGCCGCCCAATTGCGGGATGGGGCAGTGCCGGATGTACCACGCGAAGAGTAGCGAGGAGATGCTCCATGTGATGGGGTAGGCCCAGAATACCACGCCGATGGCATGGATAAAATGCAGCGTGATTGTAATGTAGGTGATGCGCAGCACGCACCAGACCGCCAGCATGACCATCATAGGCACCACCGGGCGGCCCAGGCCGCGCAGGATGCCTGCACAGCAATGGCTGAACGCCAGCAGGCAGTAGAACAGCGCCGCCGTGTGGGCCTGCTGGACGCCGAAAGCGATAACGTCCGGCTCGCTGCTGAAGGCTCCGATGAGCCAGGGGGACGCCAGATAGATGCAGACGCCCACGATCTCGGCCATGGCGATGGAGCAGAGGATACCGAATTTCATACCCTTGCGCACGCGGTCCGGCTGACCCGCGCCTACGTTCTGGCTAACGAACGTTGCCAGCGCCATGGCAAAGCAGGTCACCGGCAGGAAGGCAAAGCCCTCCACCTTACTATAAGCACCGCAGCCCGCCATGGCGTTGGCACCAAAGGAGTTGATGTTGGACTGCACAATGACATTGGCCAGCGAGATGACCGAGTTCTGGATGCCGGAGGGCAGGCCCTGCACAATGACAGCCTCGAGGGACGGCCCATCAAAGCGGACTTCCCGCGGGCGGACAGCCCATTCTTCTTTGGAGCGTATCAGCTTGGAGAACGCCAGCACAGCGCTGACCGTCTGGGAGGCAATCGTGGCAAATGCCGCTGCGCCAACACCCATGCGGAAACCGCCGATCAAAACAAGGTCCAGCACGATATTGATGATGGAGGCCGCGATCAGGTACCGCATAGGGCTGCGGCTGTCGCCCACAGACTGCAAAATACTCGCACCTACGTTGTACATGACCACAGCAATGCTGCCCATAAAGTACATGCGGAAGTAGGCGATGGAGTTAACCAGTACGTTGTCCGGCGTGCCCATCCAACGCAAGATCTGCGGAGTAAGCAGCACACCCACCACCGTAAGCACCGCACCGGCGGCCAGGCCCAGGGCTACCGTAGTGTGGATGGTGCGGCGCATGCGCTGCCAATCCTTGGCACCAAAGTAGCGGGCCACCACAACGCCCGCGCCCAGCGACACGCCGTTGACAAAGCCGGTCAAGAGAAAGATCAGACTGCCGGAGGAGCCGACAGCGGCCAGGGCCTCGCCGCCCAAGAAGTTGCCGACGATGAGGGAGTCGGCTGCATTGTACAGCTGTTGGAAAAGGTTGCTGATAAAAATAGGCAGCGCAAACAGCAGCATGCCTTTTGCTACACTGCCCTCGGTCAGGGTCGTTTTCTTTTGGGGTTCCATTCTGTGTTTCCTACACTCCTTCTGTTCGCCATCGGGCGACATAAATGTATTGTAACACTTCCGTACGAGGTATGGCAAGTTTTTGGATACATATTTTATACAAGGGCAATACCGCATAATTCTAAGTGCCGATACGGCGAGCGAGGTGCGGCAGCTGCTAAGCCAAAAGCGCAGATAATACTTTGTGTATTATCGAGCATTTTGGCAACGCAGATGCCGTGCCGCACACCGAGCCGCAGCGAGGCGCTTCGGAGCGCAACCGACGCTTTGCGGCGGCTCTTGGCGCGGAGATCCGCCGGAGCGGTGCTTAAGCCGTCAGGCGGGAATTGTGCGGTATTGCCCAAGATGGCAAAAGGCCCCGCCATGCCTTGCGGCGCAGCGGGGTCTTTTGCTTGAAAAGAACATTTTGCAGAGCAAACGGGAATGGTGAAATAAGATCAAGCGGTCTCCTGCATTTTGGCCGTCAGCTTCCGGGCGGCAAACACAAGCGCCACAGCGGCGGCAGCCAACAGGGCAGAGCCGATGTACCCGGCCACGTAAGAGCCGGTGGAATCGTAGAAGGTCGCGCTAATCTTGGGACCGACAAAGGCGCCGATGCCGTAGCCGATGAAGATCAGGCCGTAGTTGCGGTTGTAGTACTTGCTGCCGAACACGTTTTTGACGATAGGGGCAAAGACCACCAGCAGTCCGCCGAAGGAGAAGCCCACCAGGCAGATGCAGGCGATGAAGTAAGGCAGACTCTTGGCAACCGTCAGCATGCACATGGAGATACCGTTGAGGACCAATACCAGAATCAGGGAGTTCCAGCCCTTGAGCTTATCATAGATAAAGCCGAAGCCGATACGGCCGCACATGTTGGCCAGCGTCATGACGGAAACACACATGGCGGCAGTCATGGCGTTCTGGCCGATCTGGTTCTGAGCAATGGGCGAAGTGGCGCTGACCATCATGGTACCGGCGGCGTTCGCAAAGATAAACATCACGACCATGACCCAGAATACCGGGGTCTTGACCATCTGGGGGATGTTGTAGTTTTTGGCATTCAGCTCTTTTGCCTGGGTGGCGCTGGGAGTCCAGCCTTCGGGCATCCAGCCCTCCGGGCAGGGCACGATCATCCATGCCACAGCGCCGACACCGATCAGGAATACGACCGCCAGGATGCGACAGGCCATCTGAGCGCCGTAGGTATCGATGAGCCACTGGGCGATGGGCGACATGATGAAGGGGCCGCAGGAAGCGCCCGCCTGGACAAGGCCGGAGATAGAACCGGCCTTATCGGGGAACCATTTCAGCGCAGTGGGCAGGCAGGCCGGGTAGATCGTACCGGCACCTGCACCAGCCATGACGCCGTAGAACAGGTACAGCTGCGGAATGGTAGAGGCAAAGCCGGTGAGGAACCAGCCAGCGGCGAAGAAAACCAGGCCCAGATAGATGGCTACACGGGGCTGGAGCTTTTCGGCCAGCAGGCCGCCCACAAAGCCCATAGCGCAGTAAACGAACATGTAAATAGTGTACGCCATGCTGAACTGCGAGCTGCTCCAGCCAAACTGGCCGGTGAGCGGCAGAGCAAACAGACTGAAAAAGGCGGTGGCAGAGGTGAACAGGCTTTGGATCCAGACACCTGCAAAAACACGCCAGCGCGTTGCTTTTGTGATCGTCATAGCTGTCCCCCGTTACTGCTGCAGGGTGCCGAGATCCAGCCCCAGGTCACGGCCGCTGAACTTGCCGGCGGCGCGGCTGTTGCCCAGCCAGTAGACCATATCGGAGATGTCGGCCACTTCCAGGAAGGGCACCCCGTCATACATTTCCTGCCAGTTGGCAAAGTTCTTGCCGGTCAGGTCGTTGATGAACTGCACGTAGCTGTCGGTCTCGCACATCGGGGTCTTGACCTTGGTGGGACAGACAGTGTTGACGACGATGCCGGTGCCTTTCAGCTCCTGGGCCAGGGTCTTGGTCAGGCCGCGGACGCCCCACTTGGCCATGCAGTAGGTGGCCAGCTTGGGGGTGCCGTACATGCCGGAGGTAGAGGAAATGTTGATGATACGGCCAAATCCCTGCTTGCGCATGTAGAGGGCGGCGTACTTATCGGTGCGCCAGGTGCCGATCAGGTCAATGTCGATGACCTTCTGCACCTGGGCGTCGGTCAGCTCCCAGGTATAGCCGAAATTGATGACACCTGCGTTGGCGACGACAACATCGATGCGGCCAAAGGTCTTCCAGGCCTTCTCGAACAGGTTCTGCATGTCCTCGTCCGAGGTGATGTTGGCGCGGACAGCCAGTGCCTTGGCGCCGGCGGCCTCGATCTCGGCGACAGTCTGCTTGAAGGTCTCGCCTTCGGGGTCCTGCATGTCGGCCAAGACGACATCAAAGCCGTTCTCGGCAAACTTGAGGGCGTGGGACTTGCCCTGACCCATAGCACCGCCGGTGATCAGTACAACTTTACGTTCCATTGTTTTTTCCTCCTCTTTTTCGAGATCGTTACTTTTTTCGCAACCTCATTTGACTTTATTATAGCGATGCTGTATCATAAATACAAATACAGGTTTTCTATCAAATTCATCCAAAAAATTTATTGGTTTATACAGGCCGTTTTCCGCGCTTTTCTGCCCTGCCGGGGTGGAACCATGCAAATTCTGTAAGGAGGTGCAGGGCCGTGAATCTCGACCATCTGCGGTATTTTAAAGCGATTGCCGAGTGCGAGCACTATGGCCGCGCGGCGGAAATTTTGCACGTCAGCCAGCCCAATTTAAACTATGCCGTCACCCAGCTGGAAAGCGAGCTGGGCGTGCCGCTGTTTGAGAAAGCGGGCCGTAATGTGCGCCTGACGCGGTACGGGCGGCTGTTTTTGCAATCGGTGACGGAATCGCTGCAAAAGCTGGACGAAAGTACCCGTGCGCTGCAGGAATTGGGCACCGGCGGCGGGCTTGTGCTACTGGGCAGCATCCGCAAGCTGGCGGCCCAGACCGTGCCTGAACTGATGCACGATTTTTTGGCCCAGCCCGGCCAAGAGGGCGTGCGGTTTGAGCTGCACACCGAAAGCGGTTTCAGCCGGGACCTTTTGCAGGCCGTGGCCGAGGAACGGCTGGACATGGCGTTCGTCAGCCACCCCGGCGACCCGACCGTGTTTGAGTGCCTGCCGTTTAAGCGGTCGCCCTTTGTGGTGGTGGTCCCACCGGGGCACCCGCTGGCAGAGAAGGAAAGCGTGACGCTGACCGAGACGCTCCCCTACCCATATGTCTACTTTTCTAAACGCGGCGGGCTGCGGCCTGCGGTGGATGCCATGTTCCGTGCGATCGGTGCCCAGCCGAAGATTGCCTACGAGACCGAGGAGGATACCGTGGTGGCCGGTATGGCGGCCGCCGGGTTTGGCATTGCCATCGTACCCGACCACCCGGTGCTGCGCTGCCTGGACCTGAAAATCCTGCCCATCACCGCCCCTGATTCCGGACGCACCGCATATCTGTGCCGCAAGCGCAGTGCCCAGCTGCCGGAGGCCGCCAGCTACTTTTATCAATACTGCGCCGAAACCCTGTCCGAAAAAAACTGTTGACAAGCATAACTTTCTTATGGTGTAAATTTCCTGTTCGTTTTTTTTGAACGCTGTGCAGATGCACGTTTTGATCATCCCCTTTCGGGGGGATCGAGGCTACACGGACGGCCGGGTCAGATGCCGAAAACCCATCGAAGATCCGGGGACCGTACCGCGGGTGCGGATTGGCAACGTGGTTGCCTTGTTGATCGGGCCGGAGTGCTCCAATGCTTTATAAGCTTGCGCTTTGCGCACCAACTTGTAAACAGTCAATAAGTGTGATGGCCGCATTTGAAAACGGCGAGCCGGGCAACGACGAGGAGACTGGTGCCCTGGATCTGGCCTGGCAGCTGAACGCCGGAACCGAGTTTGGCTACTACAATTTCAGCAAGGAGGTCATCGCCCGCTCCCATGCCGCCCTGCTGGAGAGTGAGAATCCCGGCAATGTGTTCTGGGCTACCGACAAGGGCTATGAACTGGCTGACACTTCGGACTCCACCGTCTCCCTGCTGGAAAAGGCCGAGAGCTGCGGCACCGATTTTACCGCCGAGCTGGCCGCCTACCGTGCCGCCTACACCCGCCAGCAGCAGCTGCTGGCCGAGACCGCAGCCGCCGAGACCGAGGCCATGCAGGCTTTGGCAGAACAGTTGGCCGCATAAGGTCTGCTCTTTACAGTTTGCCCCGGCTGCGCTATACTGTGGATAACACCTATACAGAACAGGAGCAGGCCATTATGGAAAACGAAAAGATCATCCTTGATATTGTAGTGGATGTGCAGAAAGATTTTATTACCGGTGCGCTGGTCAATGCCGAGGCTCAGGCCAATGTGGCCCATCTGGCTGAGGTCGCCCGCGCCCACGCCCAGGCCGGGCACTGGATGTTCTTTACCAAGGACACCCACCCCGAGGAATACCTGGACACCCGCGAGGGCCGCCGCCTGCCGGTGGAGCACTGCATTGAGGGCACCGACGGCTGGAACTTTGCCCCCGAGCTGGAGGATGCCATGGACGATACCGAGCCTGAAGTCTCCCACATCGTGTGCAAAAAGACCTTTGGTGCCTACATGCTGCCCAGCGATATTCTGGACGAACTGATGGCCCATAACAAGGCTGTGGATGACATCGAAAAGATCATCGTCTACGGCTACTGCACCGACATCTGCGTCATCAGCAACGCCATGGTGCTGCGCGCTGCGTTCCCGGAAGTTGAGATTGAGATCCGATCCGATTGCTGCGCTGGCGTTACGCCCCAGTCCCACCAGACGGCGCTGGATGCCCTGCGCGCCTGCCAGTTTACCATTGTATAATAAGGGGCTGCCCGTCTTAAAATAACCAAACACCCCGGAACTGCGGCTTTGAACAGCGCCCCATTTGTTAGACAGTATGATATACCATCTAACAAGTGGGGTGTTTTGCTATGCCAAAAGGAGTACCAAACAAACGATATACGCATCGTCTTGTAAGTTCGATGTAAAGTTGTGTATTATTTGTAAAATCTTGCGTTTTCCTGACTTTTCAACAGATTTTGCCATCATTTTGTAAGACATTTGTACCGGGTTTCTGTTACACTGTGTATGTGTACAGACAGGAATCACAAGGAGCACAGCAGATGAACTTTACCCAATGGAAAAATTTCGGGTATCCGGGGCAGGAACTTACCCCCTTTGAGCCGGTGCTGGCCCGGGACAACCTGGTCACGCTGACCAACTATGGCAGGCTGTGCAGTATCCTGTTTGTCACCACCCCGGTGTGCCATTGTCTGTTCGGGTTCTTTCAGCCATTGAGCACAGTACCGCTGCTGTTGGCGGCGGGTGCGGCGTTTTTCCTGCGGTGGGCCGCTCAGCGCTGCCTGAACGATCCCGACCATCTGGTACCCCGCGCCCGGCTGCTGACCAGCCTGTTCACCCTGCTGATCTTTCTGCTGGGCGTTTACTACGACCTCATCCGCCACCCGACCGAGATCAACGTTCTCCTCTGCCTGGTGATGCTGATCCAATTGCTGCTGTTTGATGCCCGGCCGGGGCATAACCTGACGGTGTCCCTCTCCGGGCTGGCGGTGGTGGTGTTGTGGGAGTGCTACGTGCCGGACCCCCACCGGCTGATCAACATCATGTACTGCTTTTTAGCCTCTCTCATTGGGCTGTACCTGGCCTGGCACAAGACCCACAACATGTTTGGCATGCTGCTGTATGCCCAGCGGGAGAAAGCTGCCATGGAAAAAGAAACTTCCACCCAGGCGGCAGTCAGCCAGTTCCAGCCGCATTTTATCAGCAATATGCTGTCCACCATTCAAATTTTATGCGATGATGCCCCCGCCAAGGCCAAGGACTCCCTGGGCCTGTTTGCGGATTACATGCGGGTCAGCACCGATGCCTTCAACTATAACGGGCTGGTCTCTTTCCCGCGGGAGTTAGCCCACGCGCGCAACTACGCCGCGCTGGAGCAACTGCGCTTTGGCAACAAGCTGCAAGTTGTATATGATATTGAATCTGAGGATTTCCTGCTGCCAGCGCTGACCCTGCAGCCGCTGGTAGAAAACGCCATCACCCACGGCATTGGCAACAAGCGGGGCGGCGGCACCGTGACCATTGCCACCCGCGAGGAGCCCGACAACTGGCTGATCACCGTGCAGGATGACGGCTGCGGCACCGATACCATTGCCGCCGACGGCCTGCCGCCCCAGCAGGAGGGCGGGTTCATCGGCCTGGCAAACGTGCGCCAGCGGGTAGAATCCATCGCAAGGGGACGGCTGCATTTTAGCAGCATTAAAAATAAGGGCGCCACGGTAACGGTCGTGCTGCCCAAGGAAAGGTGAAGAGAAGTATGACGATCCTGGCAATTGACGATGAGCCAGTTATGCTGGTGCACCTGGAAACCGAGCTGCGGAAGGTCTTTCCCAAAGCAGACATCGTGACCTTTGACGAGTGTGACGAGGTGCTGGCCTTTCTGGAAACGCCCCAGAGCCGCAGTCTGTACTATGCGTTTATGGACATCAAACTGCGGGGCATGCTGGGCATCGAGCTGGCCAAACGCATCAAGGACCAATGCCCGCAGACGCGCATTTTGTTTTGCACCTCCTACTCCTACTACGCGCTGGAAGCCTACCAGCTGCACGCCCTTGGCTACCTGATGAAGCCCGTCGACGCCGATAAGCTGCGGGAGGCGGTCTCCCAAATTGAAGCGCAGCTGGGTACCTTCCCGGAGGACGGCACAGCGACCCCCGGCAAACTGGTGGTGCATACCTTTGGCAATTTTGAGGTGCTGCACAACGGCACACCGCTGGTGTTTGAGCGGGAAAAGGCCAAGGAGCTGCTGGCGCTGCTCATCGACCGGCAGGGGCTTTCGATGACCAACGGCGAGATTGAGGCCTTTTTGTGGGAGGAACTGCACTCGCCCCAATATTTGCAAACGCTGTTCTACTCGCTGCGCAAGACGCTGCGCGGCATCGGGTTTGAGGATCTGCTCATCCGCACACGTAACCACACCAGTATTGATGTGAGCAAGCTGCACTGCGATCTGTACGAGTTTTTGAAAGGCAGCGCCGACGCCGTAAACAGCTACGCCGGAGAGTACATGAACAATTACAGCTGGGCCGAGCTGACCAACGCCCGGCTGTACAACGGCACTTTTTCAGATTTTGTGCTGGCGGCGCAGGCGCGGTCAAGACGGTAAAATGGCAAAAAGGCTTCCCTTTGAGCACCCTCCATAAAGAAGATGCCCCAAGGCGGCTTTTGCAACTCAATTTAACAATTTTTCGAAATGGTGTAGCCCTATTGGTTACGCCGTTTCTGTTTTCTTGCGCTCCGCGAGAGATTTCTGGAACACTTCTTCCATTTCTTCTGGTGTCAGTTCGTCGAGAATCCCGACGGCGCTGTAATAAGTATCTACAGTCTGGATACGCTTGCCGTCAAGGTATTTCGGGGCGTAACTTTTAGAAATCTTTTGTGAACGCCAATCCGAGCAGCAAAAAACCGGAGTACACAGCCTGAAATCCGGCTGTGTGCTCCGGTTTATTTTGATGGTACAAATATGGAATTTTTTCAATGGAATAAGTCGTAACAAGCCACGGATTTGATTGTTCAAATCCAGCTTGCCAAAGAATTTTTCTGGGACCCTCGCCAATTTTTTCATGGCGCTTCGATATCTATCTCCGTACTCTTTTACCAGATCGTTTGTGTAGACTTGCCCGCACGATAATCCGGATTCGGCAGATCAACCTCAATAAATGCAGAAAACCGCCATGTAAACCGAGATGTAAAGCAGAATATACGCAGTAATTGGTGGTGGCAACCGAACTTTTTCGTTATAATTTGCAGCGTAATCAAGACAAAGGGGGATCGAACAATGGCTATCCTATGAGCTGATGGGCTACACTGAACAGGGTGAACCGTGCGAAGTGTATTTCACCAGATCCGGCAGTGCAGAGACTATTACGCACCCGGGACCTATATCAAGATCAGCATGAGTAAGACCATCACCCTTGGCGTGGAGGTCGTGGAAGAACCGTCTGTTCCGCAGACAGCGTTGGAGAAAATTCAAGAGTTGGGAACCAAAGCTGACTGATAGGAATGTGGGCAAATCAAATTATTTTATATATAATTTTTATGAGGTGATTGTACTATGTATGCAACAGGAGTAATAATCATTTTAGTTGCTGTTCTCTATGTTTTATTCTGGATAGCAGTGTCTGCCGGCATCGTCTACCTGTTTATTCTGATCGTGAAGGCACTCAAGAAATATGTCAACTCCAAGGAAGTACGAGAGGAAAAGAAAGCTGTTGCCAAATCCTTGGGCGAAGCATTGAAGGAAAACCGCATCCGCTGCCAGATGACGCAGGAATTTGTGGCGGAAACGCTGGGCGTCAGCCGCCAGTCCGTTTCCAAATGGGAGAACGGAGTTTCCCATAGTTAAAGATACCACACCAAATATGATGAACCCACGCTTATACACTACCAGCTATAATAAACCGCAAGGACAGCAATTTGATGATACTGCTGTCCTTTCTTTTATAAAATTGCAGTACACATAAAAAAGCTGTAAAATGATAAATATATTTGTCCTTGTAACAATTCTCGGACATTTGCCTGTTATACTATCTGCAAAAAGCAAAGGAAGTGAGAATATGAAGCAGATTTTAATTGTCGAGGACGACAGTTTTTTGAATAAGATGTTGGCCTATAACCTGACCGCAGACGGCTACGGCGTGACTTCTGCCCTAAACGCCAGAACCGCAGCCGACGCCATCCGCCAGCGGGAATTTGATTTGGTGCTGCTGGACATCAACCTGCCGGATGGCAACGGCTTTGAGCTGTGCAAGCTGATCAAGCCCCAGCACCCGGACACTATTGTAATTTTCCTGACCGCCAACGATCAGGAGAGCGACCAGATACGGGGCTATGAGGTGGGCGCGGTGGACTACATCACAAAGCCCTTTGTGATCGGGGCCTTGCAGCGAAAAATCAAAGCCATGTTCGCCATGCTGGAACACCACAAACCGGCCAAGGACATTTACGACGACGGGCGGCTGTTTCTGGACTTCTCGGAGCAGACGGCTTCCTTAAACGGCAAGCCCCTGACCCTATCCCCGATGGAGTACAAAATGCTGAACCTGTTCCGCAAAAATCCCCGGCAAGTGTTGACCCGTGGGCAGCTTTTGGAAAAGCTGTGGGATATAGACGAAAGGTTTGTGGACGAACACACCCTGACAACTTCCATCAGCCGGATTCGCAGCAAGATTGAAGCCGACGGCGGCGCGCCCTACATCAAGACCGTTTACGGCATGGGCTATCAATGGACGGGAGGCGAGGCAAAATGAAGTTTCAAAACCTCTCGGTAAAGCGGCTGTTTGGCCGGGTGGCAATGGGGCTTGCCCTCTCCATGTCCGGGATCACCATAGCCCTGTTTCTTGTGACAAAACAGATTGCGGTGCTGCTGACGGGCGGGGCGCTGCTGCTGTGCGCTCTTGTGGGGATTTTTGTACTGACGCAGGCGTTTGGAAAACGGCTGTCGCAGTTTACCGCTGACCTGTGCCAGACCTTAGACCACATGATCGCCGGAAATGAAGCACCCCAGCGCCCGGAGGACAGCGAAACCCAGCTTGCCAGAATTGGACATCGGCTGGCAAGGCTTTATCAGATCATGCAGGAGAACCGCCGCCGGGTAGACGAGGAACGGCAGGAGTTACAGACCCTTGTATCGGATATTTCCCATCAAGTGAAAACGCCGGTAAGCAATCTGAAAATGGCGACGGACACCCTGCTGGAAAAGCCTATGACCGAGGCGGAGCGCACCGACTTTATCCGGGGAATCCGCAGCCAGACGGATAAGCTGGACTTTCTCTTTCAAGCCCTTGTGAAAACTTCCCGGCTGGAAACAGGCGTGATCCAGTTGGATAAGAAACCGGGCCGCCTCTTTGATACTGTGGCGCAGGCCATGAGTGGGATCGTGTATGCAGCGGAGAAAAAGGAAATCGCTGTGTCCGTGGACTGCCCGGAGGATTTGACCGTTTCCCATGACAGCAAGTGGACATCCGAAGCCCTCTTTAACCTGCTGGACAATGCGGTGAAATACACCCCGGCGGGCGGAAAAATCGCTGTGTCGGTGGTGCTATGGGAAATGTATGTGGAGATTAAAGTAACCGACACCGGCAAGGGCATTTCCGAAAGCAATCAGGCCGCTATCTTCCGGCGCTTTTATCGTGAGGAAGAAGTACACGAACAGCAGGGCGTTGGCATTGGCCTGTATCTGGCCCGCGAGATCGTAACGCGGCAGGGCGGCTATATCAAAGTGGTTTCGGAGCCGGGCAAGGGTTCGGAATTTTCCATTATGCTGCCTACAAAATAGAACGCGGCGGACGGCCATTTCCGGCTGCCCGCCGTAAATTTTTTTGAAATGTCCGAGCGTTGTAACATTTCACCCCGATTTTCAATGAAATTTTTTGGCCGCTGTAACATTTCGCGGACATTTGGG
>ENA-OWNQ01000081-OWNQ01000081.1-gut-metagenome-genome-assembly--contig:-NODE-81-length-85995-cov-26.136328_pt1 | contig 85995 bp, 63 predicted proteins | sample MGYA00248252_ERZ651782 | MGnify/ENA primary metagenome ERZ651782 (study PRJEB26908, sample SAMEA4031705) | gut metagenome | biome: gut; feature: normal infant; material: stool | place: China | collected 2015... | reverse complement strand
TAAGTATAATTAATTAGATACAAGTAAGTTACATGCGAATATAAGAGCAGGAGATTTTTCTTTTTAGAGGAAAGGTACACATAAAAAAATCCCCTGCAAACAAAAAAGTATGCAGAGGATCGTAAAATCTTGCCTATATAAGGGATGGTTCTGTAACCGGAGAGGCACACGGAAGATTATTATTTCCCCTGATCCCTCTCTATATAATGGATTATTTAATCTTCTCCCGAATCTTAGTCAGATACTTTTTCATTCCTTCCGCATCTTTGTTCTCGATAATTTCGAGAAGATTCTTCAACTCCGTGCGGATATTGGCTACCTGTCCCGGAGTGCGTGGGTTGAATAGAATTTCCTGAAGCAGGTAGTCGTCTTCGCTTAATAGGCCTTTGGCAATTGCCATGTGCTTTTTGAACGTAGTTCCCGGAGCTTCCTGATGTTTCATTACGGCAGCAAATACAAAAGTCGATACGAACGGAATAGAAAGCGAGTAAGCTACTGTTTCGTCGTGTTCGTCGAACGTATATTCGAAGATGTTCAAACGCAATGTCTGATAGAGATCTTTGAAGAATATTTTTCCCAGGTGGTCTCCTTCACTGATGATGATGGCATTTTCGCTGCTTAGATTACTAAGACTAGCAAAAGTAGGGCCAAACATCGGGTGGCTGGAGACATAACGGAAACCGCTTTCTTCATAAAACTTCTTCAGTCCTGTTTTTACAGAGGCAATGTCACTAATGATACAGTCTTTCGGTAACACAGGCAATACTTTATGAAAGGCATCCAGCGTGTACTTCACTGTAACGGCGTTAATAACCAGTTCCGGTTCAAAGTCCTTAATCTCCTCCAATGTGGTGAAACGATACGTGTTATAGACAAAACGCAACTGGTGCGGGTTGACGTCGAACACGGCCGTTTCATGTTGAAAGCTTAATATATCAGTAAAGAAAGAGCCCATTTTTCCGGCTCCAAGGATTAATATTCTCATAATGTTTATTTAAAAAACCTTTCCCTAGCCCTCTCCCAAGGAGAACAGACTGAAAGTTACTCTTATCAATATGAACAGGAGGTTACTTTCTTTCCTCTCTTTGGAAGAGGGTTAGTGGAGAGACTGCTTTTTATTTATTAATAATTTCCATCTGTTGACGAACCGATTCTTCGTGGATGGCTTCGAAAATTTTCTTCATAAACTCGCTGTCCATACCACACTGTTCGCCCTGCGCGCCACGTTTTTCCAAGATTTCATTGTAACGTCCGGCTTGAAGAACGGTGATTCCATGCTCTTTTTTGTAAGTACCGATTTCGCGGGCTACGCGCATTCTTTTTGATAGTTCCTGAATGATATTGTCGTCACATTCGTCAATTTGTTTACGGAGTTGTGCCAGACTTTCGGTAGATTGCGTTTCAGTACGGATCACCAGTAGATTGAGGATATAGTCGAGTACGTCCGGAGTAACCTGTTGAGACGCATCACTCCAAGCACAGTCCGGATTGCAGTGGCTTTCTACGATCAGACCATCGAAGTTCAAGTCCATCGCCTGTTGGCAAAGCGGAGCTACTAATTCACGTTTTCCACCGATATGGCTCGGATCACAGAAAATCGGAAGATTAGGGATACGGCGGCGCAGTTCGATAGGAATATGCCATTGGGGAAGATTACGGTAGATCTTCTTGTCATAGCTGCTGAAACCACGATGGATAGCACCCAGGCGTTTCAAACCAGCGTTGTTGATACGTTCCAGTGCTCCGATCCATAATTCGAGATCCGGGTTCACCGGGTTCTTAACCAATACGGGGATATCAACACCTTTCAGCGCATCGGCGATTTCCTGTACGGCGAAGGGATTGGCAGTGGTACGTGCACCTACCCAAAGAATATCGATTCCCGCTTTCAGACATTCGTAAACATGTTTGGCTGTTGCTACTTCCGTAGAAACATACATTCCTGTTTCTTTCTTTACCTCTTTCAACCAGGCAAGACCTTCTACGCCGATACCTTCGAAACCTCCCGGTTTGGTACGCGGTTTCCAGATGCCGGCACGGTATATTTTCTGTCCTTTTGCAGCCAGTTGTTTGGCTGTATCCATTACTTGTTCTTCAGTTTCTGCGCTACAAGGGCCGGCAATGACAATCGGTCTTTTAGCTTCAATGCCCGGTAATAAAATTGATTCGAGTTCCATATTCTTATTTGTTTTTATTCTTTTAATAACTTGTTTTCGTTGAATTTGTTCTGTCTCATTATGCTGCTGTTTTCTTCTTTTTTTTGAAGAGAGAACAACAGAAACCTATATTCTTTTTATTCTTTCCAGTGCTTCCGCCAGTTTATTGTCTTTACAACAAAGAGAGATACGAATATATCTTGCTCCGTTACTGCCGAAAATAAATCCCGGAGTGATAAACACTCTTGCTTCATGCAGCACCTTTTCCGTCAGTTCCTCTACATCCTTGCAGGAAGCGGGAATCTTTCCCCAGAGGAACATTCCTACTTGCTTTTCGTCGTAGGTGCATCCCAATGTTTTCATAATCTCACCGGCGAGGTGACGACGGTTGCGATAGTTTTCGTTATTGCCTTCATACCAGTCTGCTTCTGCTTCAAGAGCAGTTGCTGCAGCCAGTTGCATGGCACGAAACATACCGCTGTCGATATTACTTTTCACTTTCAATATCCATTGTACGAATTCTGCGTTCGATGCCAACATACCGATACGCCAGCCGGGCATATTGTGACTCTTGCTCATAGAGTTGAACTCGATGCAACAGTCTTTGGCTCCCGGCACACTTAGAATACTGATAGGCTTATCGTTCAGGATAAAGCTGTACGGATTGTCGTTCACAATCACAATATTCTTTCGGCGGGCAAAATCAACAAGGCGCTCATAGATTTCCGGAGTAGCATTGGCTCCTGTCGGCATATTCGGGTAGTTGGTCCACATCAGTTTTACACGACTAAGATCCATCTTTTCCAGTGCCTCAAAGTCGGGCATCCAACCGTCTTCTTCTTTCAGGTCATAGTTGATAACTTCCGCGCCAAGTATTTTACTTAAAGAAGTATAAGTGGGGTATCCCGGATTCGGGACTAACACCTGCTCACCCGGATTGACAAATGCCAGCGTAACATGGAGGATTCCTTCTTTCGAACCGATCAATGGTTGTATTTCCGTATTCGGATTCAGTTCCACTCCGTACCAGCGTTGATACCAATTGGCGAAACCTTTGCGCAGTTCGGGGATACCTACATACGGTTGATAACCGTGTCCGTTGGGATCATGAGCATTGTTACACAATGTTTCGATGGTTTCCCTTGAAGGAGGCATATCGGGGCTTCCGATACCGAGGCTGATGACATCTTTTCCTTCAGCATTCATCTGTGCTACCTCTTTAAGTTTCTTTGAGAAGTAGTATTCGCTAACACTTGCCAATCTGTCGGCAGGAGCGATTTTATACGTTTGACTTTCCTTCTGCATATTCGCCTAATAATTTAAGTTCTTTGGTTAATGGAGTGATTGCGGCAATAGATTGCTTGTATCTTAGATAATCGTTGAAAGCTACATCTACGTAAAATTGGTATTCCCATTCCCGTCCGATGATTGGCAACGATTGGATTTTTGTCAGATTGATATTATAGAACGATAGAATAGACAAAACCTGTGAGAGACTACCTTCTGTGTGCGGAAGAGTGAATACCATACTCGCTTTGTTGGTTGCGTTGACATGATGTTGGCGGAGTTCGTCCACTTGCCAGGGATCGGCAACTACCAGAAAACGGGTGAAGTTGTGTTTGTTCGTTTCAATGCCTTCCTGAAGGATTTTCATGCCATAACGTTCGGCGGCAGCTTTAGAGCAGATGGCGGCGTGGCCTTTCAGGTTTTCATTCTTGATGATTTCCGCGCTGCGGGCAGTATCTTCACCTTCCACTACTTTCAACTGTGGGTGCTGATTCAGAAATTCGCGACATTGCATCAGGGCGATAGGGTGGGAGTTGACTTCAGTCAGGTCTTCCCAACTCTCATCAGGGAGACAGACGAAGCTGTGCGAGATACGCAGTTTGTATTCACCGATGATTTGTGTGCCGCTTTGTCGCAGCAACTCATTGTTGTGCAGCAAGCTTCCCGCAATTGTATTCTCGATGGCTAGCATTCCGATAACCTGGCTGTCTTTTCGTATCGAAGTAAACACGTCTTCGAAGTTGGCACAACAGATTAACTCTATTTCTTCTCCCTCGAAGTACTTGTGTGCGGCGATATCATGATATGAGCCGAGTGTTCCTTGAATTGCTATCTTTTTCATTGTTCTAATGTATTATATAAAAAAATCCCGCGTCCATATTGGAGCGGGATTCATATGATTGATTTCTCTATTCAGTCCTTAAGCATCACTGTCACTTGATACATACAAACTCCCGCTCTACTTTGTTGCTAAAGTAAAAGTAAAAAAAGAAGTAATATGCATAAGTAAATGATTTCATTCGAATCTTTGTTTTTTGCTTTGGTTTCTAATTCTGGGGCAAAAGTAATAATTTTCTGTTAGATGCAAACAAAAAACGATATTTTTTTTGTTTTTTCATCTAAAAAGGATGAAAAAGGTATAAGATACAGGGAGGATTAAGCGGAATGTTTCTGGATTGTAGAATTGAGTCCTTTTTAGTTAGATCCCTATATATAAAAGTAGTGGTCGTTTCCAAAATAGAAACGACCACTACTTTTATGATATATCTTACAAAACAATCAAAAAAAACAATCAAAAGATACCCGGCAGTGCCTCCGGTTTCGGTCCCAAGTTTTTGAATTCCCCGTTCAGACCTGCTTCCTCCTTCGGATTCAGTTCCAGAGATTTCTTCATGTCCTCTACAGAACCATCCTTATCACCATTCAGCAATTTAGCACGTCCGCGTTCTTTGTAGGCCTCTGCAAAGTTCGGATTCAGTTCGATGGCTTCATCAAACAGTCCGATGGCTTCCGTCAGCTTCTTCTGATTGATATAAAGTTGTCCTAAATAAAGGTAAGCCTGTTCGTTGAACGGGTTTATTTCCGTCACCAGTTTGTAATCCTCTTCCGCTTCTTCGCCCTGACCGTTGGATTCTTTCACTTTTCCACGCAGGAGCATGGCAGTTTCTTCCTCCGGATTTTGAGCAAGTACAGCGTCTATATCCTCCATCATTTCTTTATACTGTTTCAGGTTCAGCAAAGCTTCTGCACGTAGCAGGCGGGCTTCGATGAAATCGTCTTTCAAAGTGATCGCTTTGGTGAGATGGGCAATGGTCATTAGGTCGTCGTTTTGTCCCTTACGGGCTTTTCCTAGCAGATAATGAGCTACGGCATTTCCTTCCTCAATGGCAATTGCTTTATTGGCAGCCTCTTCCATGGCCTGATAATCTTCCTGGATAAAGCATACATTTGCCAGTGTCAGGAAAGTACTCGTGAGATGAGGCTCCATGGCAGCCATTTTTTCCAACAGTTCGCGGGCTTTTGCCGTTTCTCCCATCTGAATGTAGAGTTGGCTAAGATAGCCCATTGTTTCAAACTCTTCCTGAATGGCAAGAGCTTCTGTAAAACATTTTACTGCATAATCCGGACGTCCCATGCGTTGCGCACGTAAACCGTCGTATTTGAAAATCTCGAAATTTTTCTGATCGTTTTTCTGTTTTTCACTTTCCGGAGTTTCCGACTTACCGGAGAAGAAAGATTTAAAAAAGTTCGGCATGACTGTGTTATTTTTGAGTTACCTTGCAAAGGTAGTAACTTATTTTGAAATATGTATCATTCCATTCTGCATCTTCCACTCACCTTCCTCCAATAAATACTGGATGACTTCACTGATTCTCTCTTTCTCCGCCTCTATTTTCTCGGCTATTTCTGCCGGCGTATGCGGTTTTTGGGCAAGTAATTCTGCTATTTTCTTTTTCAGTTCTTCAAGAGACTCCCCGGTCAGCGTATCTGTTGCACGGTGACTAAGGCAAACATCACATTGTCCGCAGTTATGCTCGTTTTTCTCTCCGAAGTAGCGGAGCAGCATCCGGCTTCGGCACACATTCTCCGAAATGACATATTCTTCCATCGCCTTGATGCGAGCTTCATACCGGGCTTTACGCTCTTCGTAGACAGCAGGGGGGATGTGCACAAAACGAAGTTCCTGCCGTTCGCGTGTATATATAATATAAGGAGTCTTTTTGTGCGGAATATAATCTACGATGCGACGTTTGGTAAGCGTGACCAATATGTTATAAATCTGTTCGCGGGTCAGTCCGGTACGTACGGACAGGGTGGCTTCGCTGATATAGGCATAATCGGTGAACACTCCGGTGTACGAACGGAGAATCATCTGTATCAGAGCTTCCGCTTCCGTTCCCATTTCCCGCAGTTTGTACAGTTCGTCCCGGCGAATCGTAAAAAGGATGCGTGAGGCGTTGTCCTGTTCGTCCGTATATTCCAGATAACCGGCTTGAGTCAGTATCTTCAGCGCACTGTCTACCGGAACCGGGAAGTATTTGAACTTCCGGCAAAACTCTTCCAGGTTAAATTCACGTACACATTGGAAACCGTCGCCCATTGCCATCTGATAGTAATATTGCAGATGCTCATACACATTGAGGATATATTCTTTATCGGGAAAAGTATCCACTACACGCCTGTGTAACGTCGTTCTGTCCGTTTTAGTATATAAGATTACGGCATACGCTTTCTCACCGTCTCTTCCTGCACGTCCGGCTTCCTGAAAGTAGGCTTCGAGAGAATCAGGGAGGTCAAGATGTAATACGATACGCACATCAGGCTTATCGATCCCCATGCCAAAGGCATTGGTAGCTACCATCACGCGAACTTCTCCGCTTTGCCAACGTTTTTGACGTAGGTCCTTTACGGCATTATCCAGTCCGGCGTGATAAAAGTCGGCGGTGATATCTTCATTTACCAGTAATTCGGTGATTTCTTTGGTCCGTCGTCTGTTGCGGACATAGATAATGGCGCTGCCCGGTACCTTTCGTAAGATATGCAACAGTTCTTGAGTCTTGTTATCCGTTTGTCGCACCATATATGCCAGGTTTTTCCGCTCGAAACTCATGCGGAAAACATTCTCTTCACGGAAATCCAAGCGGGCTTGAATATCTTTCACCACTTCCGGAGTGGCGGTAGCGGTCAGTGCCAGTACCGGAATTCCCGGTAACAGCGCCCGTATCTCGGCAATTTTCAGGTAAGCGGGGCGGAAGTCATATCCCCATTGTGAGATACAGTGACTTTCGTCAACCGTAATCATAGAGACTTTCATTGACCGCAGTTTGGTGCGGAATATGTCCGTGTCCAGACGTTCCGGAGAAATATAAAGGAATTTGTAATCACCGAAGATGCAGTTTTCAAGTGCAGTGAGAATTTCCTGCCGTGTCATGCCGGAGTATACGGCAAGGGCTTTGATGCCACGTTTGCGGAGGTTCTGCACCTGGTCCTTCATCAGGGCGATGAGCGGAGTAATGACAATGCAAATCCCTTCCTGGGCGAGAGCAGGCACTTGAAAGGTGATGGACTTACCGCCTCCCGTAGGCATGAGCCCCAGTGTATCTTTGCCTTCGCCGATACTGGTGATGATCTCCTCCTGCAAGTCGCGGAAGGAGTCATATCCCCAATATTGTTTTAATATCTCCTGATACTTATTCAATCGGCTTTATATCCTCGATTTGAAGTTGAACTTCGCCACGCTTGTGCGTGTTTTCTTCAATGGTGTAACAGATGTCGAACGAACGTTTCGTTTTGATATAGCGCACGTGCGAACTCTGTCCGAACGCGATACCGTTCATTACATTATTCGATTTATTATCAACCAGTTCGAGCTTGATATGTTCCTGGTCGCGTCCCACTACTTTACTCGTTCCATAATCATAGACGTGATGAGTGCAGAAAATGGGTTTCGTGTTGTCGGGGCCGAAAGGATTAAACTTTTTCAGGTCGTTGAAGAACTTGGAAGAAATATCCCTGAAGTCGATTTCAGCATCAATTTCGATGACGGCACTGGTTTGTTCCGGCAGGATATGCCGTGAAACGTAGTCTTCGAACCGTTTGGTAAAAGCATCCACATTCTCCACTTTCATTGATAGTCCGGCGGCGTATGTATGTCCTCCGAAGTTCTCCAACAGGTCGCGGCAATGCTCGATTGCTTTATATACGTCGAAGCCGGAAACAGAACGTGCGGAACCTGTCGCCATGTCATCCGTTCGTGTCAATACCACGGCAGGGCGGTAATACACTTCCGTCAGACGGGAAGCTACGATGCCGATCACTCCTTTGTGCCATTCTTCGTTGTAGAGCACAATAGAGCGGCGGTCGGCTAATCCTTCCAGATTGGCAACGATGTTGTTTGCTTCCTCCGTCATACTCTTGTCGAGGTCTTTCCGGGTTTCGTTGTACTGGTTGATTTGTCCGGCTTTCTCAAGTGCCACCGAGAAGTCTTTTTCCGTCAGCAGGTCTACTGCTTCTTTTCCGTTCTGGATACGTCCCGACGCATTGATGCGCGGTCCGATTTTAAACACAATATCGCTGACAGTGATTTCTTTTTCAGAAAGTCCGCATACATCGATAATGGCCTTCATACCGATACTCGGGTTACTGTTCAGTTGTTTCAGACCGTGGTAGGCGAGAATACGGTTTTCACCCATAATCGGAACGATGTCCGATGCGATACTCACGGCTACGATGTCGAGCAACGGAATCAGATGATGGAATTCGATACCGTTACTAATGGCGAACGCCTGCATAAACTTGAAACCGACTCCACAACCGGAAAGGTGGGTGTACGGGTACGTGTTGTCCAGGCGTTTGGCGTTCAATATAGCTACGGCAGGCGGGAGAATATCATCCGGCACGTGATGGTCGCAAATGATAAAGTCAATCCCTTTTTCTTTGGCATACGTGATTTCCTCTACTGCTTTTATTCCGCAATCGAGTACAATAATCAGTCCCACACCGGTTTCAGCGGCGTAGTCCACTCCTTTTTTAGAAATGCCATACCCTTCGTTGTAGCGGTCGGGTATGTAGTAATCAAGGTTCGAATAGAACTGTTGAATAAACTTGTAGACCAATGCCACGGCAGTAGTACCGTCTACGTCATAATCTCCATAAATTAGAATACGTTCTTTCTTTCCCATCGCCCTGTTCAGACGTTCTACTGCAATATCCATATCCTTCATCAGGAACGGATCGTGCAGGTCGGGCAACTGCGGGCGGAAAAACTTCTTGGCATCTGCTGCCTTCGTAATTCCCCGCTGTACCAAAAGTTGTCCAAGAATCGGGCTAATCCCTAATTCCTGGGCCAATGTCTGGCTTGTCTCTGCCTGTTCGGGTGTAATGGGTCGATAATTCCATTTGTGATTCATTTTATATATTGTTTTTTCTTTTTCTGTTCTCAAGGGTTGGAAAGGCACTTCTTCCCAACAAGGGGTAAAAGTACGAAAAAAAGCGGAAGTGTATAGTAGATAAGACGAAAATATTTCAAGGCTGACTTTTTGGAGGCTGATTTCTTTTGCCTATCTTTGTAAAAAGTGCAAAGAATTAAATTTGTGAGATTTCTCTGTTTATGATAAAAAGAAACTTGTTAATCGCTATCCTGATTTTATGCTCTATCGGAATAATAAAAGGGCAAACTGTGTCGGATTCACTGGTGATCATGTCTGCCCGATGGAAAGTGGAAAGTCCTCAAAAAGGAATAATTCATAAGTATGCTTCTATCCCTCGATTATATCAAGGGACCCAGTCTGTTAGTCTGATAGAAATAGAACCCGGCGCAGGTTTGAAAGTCGATATTGCCGTTTCGGATGAGATGAAAGAGACGAGTCGGATTGCTTCAGAACATCGTGGCATTGCAGCAATTAATGGTTCCTACTTTGATATGAAGCGGGGAAATTCGGTTTGTTTCCTGAAAGTGGGCAATCAGGTTGTTGACACAACCACTTTGAGCGAATGTAAACTGCGTGTCACAGGAGCTATGCATGTACATAAAGGGAAGATAAAGTTAATTCCCTGGAGCAGGCAGATAGAAAAAGAATACAAAGGGGAAACAGGTATAGTACTTGCTTCCGGTCCGCTGATGCTGAAAGACGGACAGATTTGCGATTGGAATTCATGTGGTGCGAATTTTATCCGAACCAAGCATCCTCGTAGTGCTGTTGCCACCACTAAGGAGGGGAAAATATTGTTGATAACCGTAGACGGACGTTTCCCGGAGCAAGCCGAAGGAGTGAATATTCCGGAACTGGCACACTTGATTCGTATTTTAGGAGGTGAGGATGCGTTAAATTTGGATGGAGGCGGGTCTACTACCCTTTGGCTGTCCGGTGCATCGGATGATGGAGTCGTTAATTATCCTTGTGATAATGGGCGGTTTGACCATGCTGGGGAGCGTAAGGTGCCTAATATTCTTTATATTCATTAATACTACTCTTTAATGAGAGTATTTATTTAGCTCAATAACGGATGGGAGAGTGCTTCATCCAACTGTTTTACAGTTATGAGCATAATTGTGATATATTCCTTCCTCCATAAAGTTGAAAAAACATTGAAGTATCTGCCACCTGCAACAAAACGCTTGTAATACACTAGCTGACAAATAGTTGGAGTGTTGCAGATACCTGTTGCAGATGTGTTGCAGATGAAGTATCTGCAACACTGTATAATCTATACATAAACCTATTTCCTATGAGTACGGAAGTTTATTAAATGCATTAAACTCCAGTTTCCAGGCGGGGAACTGTCGTTTCCAGTATTAGAAACTGTAGTTTCCACGGTAGGAAACGAGCGTTTCCAAGGCAGGAAACGACAGTTCCTATGTATGGAAACTGCCGTTTCTCCGTATGGATACCAAAACTATCTTATAGCTTTACATATAGAAACCAAGCGGTTTTCTTTGGTTATATAACGCGTTGCAGATACTTTATCTGCAACGTATCTGCCGCAGGTATCTGCAACGCTCCAACTGTTTGTCAGCTAGCGTATTACGCGCTTTTTGTTGCAGGTGGCAGATACTTCTATGTTTTTTCAACTTTATAGTAGGCAAATGTAGTTCAAACCAGTTAGTCTTTTATCTTGCGTAACTTCGCCTTTTTGATAAAGAACTTGGCTAATTCTCTTCCTGCTTTGGCATACGTTTCCTGAACGCGATACCCGGAAGTGAAATCGGTACCCCAGAAGTTGTTGGCAGAAGCATTACGGATTCTGATAGAGGCTACTTGCTCACCCGTTTCAATCTTCTTCACTTTGCAGCTTAGGTCGACAGATGCATTCTGACGCATGACACCCACATTCCAACCCGGCTCGGTGAAGTCTGTATTGATTTCGATTCGATATTGAGCGCCTTCCGTACCTGCTGTGATACCAACTTCACTCATATATTTATCGAAAAGTTCCAAGAACTTTGGCTCAAATCGTTCTTTACGGTCGCCATACCAGGCAGCTTTCCATTGATCTCCTTTGCCCTCTTCTTTTGCATTATATTCGGAGCTCTTTTTATCTACATATTCGTTTTCTGTCAGTTTTCCTACCAGCATTTCATCATAAGAGAAAGTGAATTGTATCACTTGTTGGTCCTTGATGAAGTCGATAGTTCCTGAAGTCATAACAATACTTTGCGCAAATGAAAATGCAGTAATGCAGCTCAATAGTAGAAGTGTTGTGATAGTCTTTTTCATGGTTCGAATTTGATTTATTGTTTGTTTGTTGTTAAAAGGTACAGACAAACAGTAGATTTAGAATTCAAAACCGAATCTGACCCCTACTCCGTGTAACTCCCATGTATCGTCATAACTGGAATGGTAATAATAACCTCCGGAACTGTAACCATAATCTGTTGAGATGTTATAATCCTGGAAGTTATATATCAAGGCTAAATTCAAGGCCTTTTTCCCTTTTAAAGAAAAACGTACTCCTACTCCTATCGAAGCATACGCTCCTTCTATGTCTCCTACAGCATATCCGGTTTTTACATCGGCAAAAGGCGTCACTCTTTTGTTGATGAAGTTAGCCCTGAAGTTAGCATAGATTGGCGCTGCAACAAGATCAGCATCCGTATAGTAGTTGAGAGCAACACCACCACCAACGAAGAAATAATTATTGAATTGATAACCGTGTGAGGTTGATAATTCAATTTTGGAGGCATTGTAGTCGCTGACATCACCGATGTATGCAAAGTCCACGAAACCTTTATAGCCTTTTAATGTATTTCTTGCGGCTTTGCGGTTGTTGGCCTCTTTGCGGTAATCTCTTGTGTACCGTTCTTCTTTAGTGATTTTCTCCACATCACTCATCTGACAGATGATGAGGCTGCCATCACTTGTTTTAATTTTTAAGGAAACATTGGGCACTTGCTCAATGATAACTCCTTTGATAATGCTGCCATTCTTTAAATACACTACTTCTGTGTAATTTTGTGCTGCGACATAAGTACTGATACTTAACAGTAAAGTCAGCAATAATAGTAGTTTTCTCATGTTTATATTTTATTTGTTTATAATTTCTTGAGTGCGCTATAAACAGATCCTGCCCAGTAGTTGCGCAATCCGAAACCACGTGCTTTTCCATCTGTTATCCATTCTTCAATGATCTCCTTTGTTTCAGTATTGAAGAATACGACTTCATACGTACCTCTGTTGTTTGATTTATCCAGAAACTGTGCGATAAACACCATACCTACGCCCGGCGTTTTCTGAATAGGTAATGCTTCGATAGCCGCTTTGATTTGTTCTTTACTAAGGCTATATTCTCTTTTGGTAGTCATCAGCTCGGCCAAGTTAATGTTTTCGTTCACTTGATTGACTGCATCCAGTGAGATTTCCGTTACTTCTTTTTTCAACTGTTTTCCTACGTTATACTTCTTTGCTTCTGTGATAAACAGCTCATTGATACGTCTGAAAGCATCTTTGAATTGTATCGGTGATTCATCTGCACCGAAAACTTTAGCTTGGGAGTAGTCCACTCCATAGAACTTGATAGACTGGATGTCTTTCAATGCACTCTTGCCTTGTCCGAAACAGAACAGGCTCGTACTTAAGAATAAGAATAGAATAAGTTTTTTCATATACGTTAATGTTAAAGTGATATAGTTGGTTTACTAACTTCCAAAAGTAGAAAATAATTATCGTAAATCAATGAATTTTATCGTTTTTCGACTCATTGGAGGCATTTGAATTTTTGCGATGTATTCTGCCGACTCAAAATTAATGCTTGGAGCTACTCTTACTTTCGAACGGAACAGGTCTTTTATCTCCTTGGCAAAACCTTCGCTACGGTTTTCACTTCCGATACGGATCAGAATTTCATCCGTTCCCAATTCGTTGGTGTAGACTTCAATGATGTAATTCTTTACCGAAGGGATATTGTCCAGTATGTCGAACAGTGCGGGTGGATACAAAGTAGTCCCTTTGTATTTAATCATTTGCCCTTTTCGTCCGAGGATGGAACTAAGGCGAATCGTATTTCTTCCGCAGGCACAAGGCTCGGTATGATGGTAACAAATATCACCTGTCTTGAAGCGGAGCAGCGGCATACCTTCTACTCCAAGCGTCGTGATCGTCACTTCGCCTGCTTCTACCTCTGCGACAGGACGATTGTTGTCATCCAAAAACTCTACGATGATAAGTTCCGGTTGCAAATGCCCGCCATGGAATTCGCTACATTCGGTAAAAGACGACTGCATTTCGGTGGAAGCATAGGTGGAATATAGCTGTAAGGCAGGCCATTTGTCATGTATCTTCTGTCCGAGTGTATTTAACTGAAACTCCTGATTGCGCAAAGCCTCACCGATACAGATACATTTCTGCATCGAGCACGCATTATGGTCGATATGATTCTTCTCGGCAAACTCTATCAGTTTGATAAGGAAAGAAGGGACGACCATTCCACAAGTCGGATGAATCCGGCGAATCGTGTCCCATTGCAGTTCGGGGATGCCGTTACCTACACGGATCACTCCCATGCCGAGTTCGCGTGCTCCCATATAATAGGCAAGTCCGGCCATGAAGCGGCGGTCGATGGTAGTCATGAGTTGCAGAATATCCTTTTTACTGCATCCGGTGGTGGTGAAAGACAGGTACTCGTTGTAAGATAAACGGTCCAGGTCCTCGGAAGTGAGAACGAAAGTCACCGGATCTCCCAGTGTGCCGGAAGTCGTTACATAGTCAATGATTTGCTCCTTGTCTACACAGATGAAGTCGTCGTTATGAAGTTGCAAGTCTGTCTTGGTGGTGACAGGTATTTGTTGCAAGTCTTCAATCTTCTTTATCTGATTGATGTCAATGTGGTGTTCTTCGAACATTCGTTGGTAGAACTTGGAGTGTGCTTGCAGGTAGGTCAACGTTTGGGCTAACCGTTCTTCCTGATAGCATTTGATCTCTTCCGGTGAGCGGAACTGAATTTCAGGATTCTTTTCCATCTTTGGATTGTTTTTGAATTTTCTGTTGGATACGTTCTTTCTCTTGCAATTTGGGAATCGGTTTCTTTAATGCTTTTTGCCAGTATACGATGGCTTGTTGCGGTTGCTGCATAGCCTCGTAATAATTTCCCATCACTTCATATACATAATATAGAGAAGGATTAGAGGCTTCGTATGTTTTTAAAACATGCTCTTCTATTTTCTCCTTTTTTCTGATCTTCTTCAATAGGAGCGGAGTCAACTTTTTATAGGTAAGAAGATGCTGGAACTCCGGTGTTTCGGCGAATTCATCTGCCGGAATGGTCAGGTTAGAACTGTATATTTCGTGTTGCAAGTTAATCGTGTCGTTAAATATCTTATTCAGGTCATAAGCTACATACTTTCCACATTGCCAGGGAGAGGTAGATACCCACATCAATCGTTTCTCCGGTTGGAAGATAACGGAATGATGAGCAATGAATTGATTGATAGCCATTTCGTTAGCTAGTCCCAAGTCTGCATTTTGCAACCCCTTGTGGTTGCGCAGGATAGAGGCGGCTTTAGAAGTATCTATCGGCAGATTCTCACTGATGAGTTCTTTCAATCGTGCAAAACGGTATGGACTGTCCGAAGTACGGATATTTTCCATGTTTCGTTCATCCTTGCTGAATTCCTCCGATTGGTAATGATTGGTGCAGATGAGCCGGTTGGCTTCTTTTCCTTTAAAGAGCACTGTTTTCTCCGGGGATTTCTCAATGATAGCGGCTTTGCCATCTTTGGAAGAACCTATCAAGATGGATTCGGAGACGAATGTCTTCCGTTTCTGTGCGATGGCAAAAGCCTCATCAATCGTTGACGCATATTGCAGGATTTCTCTGGTCAGAATGGAAATAGGAGTGGCGGAACCTGTTGGAACAGCAGACTTGGCGGCATTGATCGTGACGGTCAGCCCCGTTTCGTTCATGCCGGATAGTACGCCTATCATACCGGGCCATCCTACGGAAGCGAATTTATAACCTTGATCCGGTGTATAAAAAGCCACTTGTTTATTTTCTGCGAAGGCATCTCCCACATAGAAATCGAAGTTGCGTCCGATCAGTAGAGACGAATCTGCACTTTGAGTTCCCCAAGTGGCAAACGAACTGCATCCTACTAACATATAATCTTGCATGGCATGTCCCAGGTCGTGTGCCGAATGGTAATTCAGCTGACGTTCGTAAGGAGTGCCGATAAAGTCGTATTCATGGGTACACGATAGCGAGATTCCGTAGATCTCGTCGCGGTATTCTTCGAGGACGTTCTCACCCAAATGACGGTTGAATAAAACGATGAAGAACCGGAGAAACTTCAGATAACTGTCTGAAGGAACAATCTCACGAATCTGATCGACAAATACTTTCTCCTGATAATGAAGCAAATCGGAAGACAGTTTGCCGATGGCTTCTCCTCTTTGAAAGGCATCTCCTTTCACAAACAACTCCCACAATCCGCTTTCGCTGTGGCGCAGGAAGTTGCCGTCATAATATCGGAGGTCGAGCGTATCGTTGTAGAGCACTTCTGCCGGAATCATGGTGGTAGTATCTGCATGAGACACTTTTGTCATGATGATACTGGGTTCATGTTTCGGTGTCCGCATATCTGCCGAAAAGTAGAGATAACTGATTCCGGCTATCAATATCACAAGGAGCGACAGCAGAACGTAGCTTGTGTATTTGAATATCTTTTTGATTGTCTTATGCATTTCCTACTTTTTTAGCCAAGTATTCTTGTCCCACAAATTCCGCACAAGTGAGCATGGAAGTCAGCGTTACTCCCAGTGCGCCGTGCACATTCAGGTTTTGACCTGTGAGAAAGAGATTACCCAACCGGCTTCGTGTAGACACAAAACCGATTTGCGGACATTTATAATCTTTGATAATTCCGTATGCGGAACCGTCCACCGTTCCGGTATAGTCGCGATAGCTCAACGGAGTGGTGGTGTGAATCTCTTCTATGTTGTCGGAGAAATCAATGCCATGGCTCCGAATAAAGCGAAGCAGCTGTTTCGTCTTTTCCTGCTTGAAGGACCGATAGCTTTCTCCCCGATGTTCGGGAGTGGTGTCTTTCCATGCAGAGAGTTCGTTCATATACATCGGTGTCAGGATAGAAATAACACTGGCGTATTGGCTGTCTTCGGAAGAGGCTTGCATCGAAATCATGCAGTTGGTGGTCCGTCCCGGATAGAGCTGCTTGTCATACCACACTTTGTGATCTCCATGCAGATAGAGGTTACGGTTTTGGTACGGAGTGCTCTTCTTTTTCATTACCAGATAAAGCGTGAAGATGCCGTATGTGTTTTCGAGCGAACGGATGCGGGATATGTAGGCGTTCTTGATACTACGGTTTTTATCCAGTATCTCCAGGGTTCGTTGAGGGTGCATGTTGGAAATTACATAGTCGCTTTCCAACCGCTCTTCGCCGTTGATGATGACTCCCTGTACTTTTTCGTTTTCAACAATGATGCGGGTGGCTTCGCTGTTGTTAAGTACTGTCCCTCCATTCGCCCGGATCACGTTAATCAATTCCAGGCTGACTTGCATACTGCCGTCCACAAAACGATAAGCTCCTTCGATATAGGAATGGTTAATCATGGCATGTTCGTAGAAGGTGGAGACATCTTTCAAGCCTCCGTAGAGCAAGGCCGAGCCTGCCAGTACATTTTGTAAAGTAGGGTCCGGAGTAATATCCGCAATCAGTCCTGCGGCGGAGGTGCAGAAGTATTTCATTCCTTCCAGGGCAAGTGTGCCCTGTTTCAGATGGTCTACGCTAATCAAGTTACCAACAGTCTGAAGCTGTTCGGCATAACGTTTCAGGTTTTCTTTTTCGTGCGGGAAGGACCGGCAGATCGTTTCGATGAATTGCGGATACCCCATTGCATAATCGTATGTTTTTCCTTTATAGTAGATTGTATCGAAAGCCTCATCGTCCAAACGTTTCAGCTTTAGTTTGTCCATGATGCCGAAATAGCGGAAATACTGATTCATCACTTGACCTTCATCCAGGCTTCCTACATAATGAATGCCTGTATCGAATAAGTGTCCTTTTCGCCGGTAGGTTTGAAAGCATCCGCCGAATTGCGTGTTTTTCTCTACGACGCATACATTGAATCCTTCTTTACTAAGAATCGCTCCACATTCCAGTCCGCCAAGGCCGCTTCCGATAATGATGATATCGTATTTACTCATGTTCGTTCGGTTTTCTGAATATATAAATAGTGTTCGAGGTATATTTGTCATTAGGAATGATTTCTACATTCATTCCGCAGGTGACTGCTATTTCCCGTAGTTGGGTTTCTGTGGTGAAATACAATTCTCCGGCAGTCCGGTTGAAATTGAATATACGGGTGGATAGTAATTCCGTGAACCGGGTCAGCCTGTGTTTGGACGTATTTGCCGAGTTTCCGTCGCGTATGATAATCATTCCCTGCGAACGCAGCCGGTCAGCGCATTTCAACAACAAAGTCCGTTGATGTTCATAGCTCATATAGTGAAGCATATCGTTCAGGATAAAGACATCGCTTTCCGGTAGCGGATATTCCAATGCGTTGCCGTGCCTGAACTGGAGATGTTCGTTGCGTAACCATCCGTGTTGTGCCAAAGCTATTTTATCCTCATCGTAATCAATTCCTAAAATATCCCGGTCTTCGGAAAGCATAGACAACATATAACAGAGCGGACCGAAGCCACAGCCGATGTCTGTAATTTGCCCTTGGGCGGGAATCAGACGGTTGAACAGCCGGTAGTTTCTTTCCATCTTCACCTTGATACGGATATACCATTCTACGACTGGTCCTTTGTAGATATAGTTTTGGATCAGTGCTTCGTAGAAAGCAGGATTGTCCGTCGTGTTCTTTTCCCGGCAGATACGGGCGTAACCCTCCTTCATATAGGCGGATATGCGTTTGGTGCGTTCCTGGTAGGTGGTTCCGAAAGAAAGGTCGTCGGCCGGTATACGGGGAAGTATTTCCGTGTAGATGATTCCTTTGCGGATATTGAAAGGCTGTGCCTTTGCAATGATTTTGTTGTTGCCGTAGAGGAGGATCGGAAGAATATCCAGTTGCAATGTTTCTGCCAGGTAGAAAGCTCCTTTGTGGAAACGCTTCATCTTTCCGTTGTAAGTGCGTGTACCTTCGGGGAAGATAGCGATGGAGTAGCCCTCTTTTACTTTTTTCCGCATCCGTTCCATATATTGTTCGTAGCCTTCGCCTATGTAATAGAAATCGACATAGCGGATGATTGCTCCGAAGAAAGGAGAATGCCATACCCAATGGTTGGTTACCATCAGGATTTTAGACGAAAGAGACAGCAATACCAGAATATCGATGAACGACTGGTGGTTGGCGATAATAATTGCCGGATGCTGGAAACGCTCGTTGGCCTTGTTGATATGTTCTTTTTTGACGGCAGTGGCTAACAACAGAATCCCTTTGCAGGTGATTTGTATCAGTCGGCATACCAAACGTTGTTTGCTGCTTTTCCGCACAGGCACCAAATAAAGGACAGCGATCAGTACACGGAGGAAGATACAACCGATAAAGAAAAGCAGGAAGAGCAATACGGTCCGTATCAGCCCGATAAGCGTATAAGGCGGCAATCCTTTGGAAGCGGGTCCTGCAATGAAGAACCGGAAAATGAGTGGCTGAATGGTATAGGCTACCAACACCACTGCTATCATGCCGAGAATGGAAATCAGTGAAATGGATTGCAAAGCCGGATGCTTGGCAAAAACAAGTGCTCCCATACCGACAACTGTGGTGAAAGCAGAGAAGAAGATGGCTGTTTTGTGAGAATTCAGTACCTTCTGACCTGTACGGTATTTGTTTTGTAGCCCGTCCATAATGAAGATACTGAAATCGTCTCCAATGCCAAAGATAAAGGTGGACAGGATAATGTTGATGATGTTGAACTCAATCCCCAAAATTCCCATCAATCCCAAGATGATTACCCAGCTGACCAGCATCGGGAGAAAACTCATCAAGGTAAGTTCGATACGTCCGTATGAGAACCATAATGCGAAGAATATCAGGAAAGAAGAGATATACAGAATCAGGTAAAAGTCGTCATTGATGGCAGATACCCATTTATTGGCAAAGTAGGAACGGTCGAAGATGACTACATCCTGGGTTTTGCTGAAGTTCTGATACACGGTTTCCTTATTCTGGTCGCTAATCCGTATCTGGCTGATAAGCATGGTGATGGAATCGGCAGAAGTTTGCCATTCGTTCAGTAGCTTGCCGGATAAATCGTCTTCTTGTGCGGTGTAGTGATATTCACCGAAAGGTTGGTTTAGCCATTGATAAAAGGGATCGAAGCTTCCCGGACGGAAACGGTATTCAGTGGCAGCTGTTTCCAGTTGTTTACGGATTTGCTGTTGTTTTTCATCTGTCCAGTAGTCTTTCCATCTTTTCAGGCGTAGCTGTTGCTCTTGTGGAGAAATCAGAAACTGTGAGGCGGAAGCATAATCTTTAATCAGTCCCTGATCCTTCAGTGTCGATAACTTCTGATTGGTTATTGCATAAGTTTCGGTAGCCTGATTCATGTCTTTGCCTACGCTGACAAAAAGCACTGTCTTTTCGTCGCTGTCGAAGAGCTGCATTAATTTCTCTTCCGATTGTTTGAGATGTTGAGGTTCATAATTGAGGCTCATCATGTCGTTGTTGAAGCCGACCTTTTGTGAGGTAAACAAACAGATAATTGTAATGAGGAGAATACCGCCTACCAACCATTTATTCTTTTCGTAAGAATATGCGTTTATTTTCTCGATGATGCGTAATACGCGTCCCTGTTTGACGTCTGCCTGTCCTTTCAGGAAATGAGGCAGGTAAATGAGGCAAAAAAGAGTAGTACCCACCAATGCCAGGGAAGCGAACAACCCGAAATCGCGTAACAGATCGGAACTGGTGAATATCAATCCCATAAATGCGCCGATAGTGGTGAAACTACCTACTGTAAGCGGATAGGCTATCTCTTTAATCAGTTGTTGCACGGTGGAAACATGGTTCTGATGTGCCAACATGTGGATGGAATAGCTTAGCGCAATACCCATCACTGCCGAACCGGCTCCCACGGCAATGGCCGAGATGCTTCCTTTGATAAAGAAAATCAGAAACAGGGCGAACAATCCTCCGAAGAGTACCGGAGTAATAATCAGTGGTATCGATCGCTTCCGTTTAAACACGAGTGAGATAAATACTATGATGATAAGCAGTGCCAGGGAAGAAGTCAGAATCGTGTCTTTCTTGATCTGACGGGCGTTGTAGACTCCTACGGAGGGACCGCCGAAATATTCGGCTCGAATGGTAGGAGATTCTCCCTGTACGTGTTGGAGTTCTTCTTCGAGTATTTTTATCAGTTCGTCATTCTTTCCGGTACTGCCTGTGCTGAATACCGGGGTAATGAACATAAGCAAGGTGGAACCGTCTTTGGAAAAGATGTGTTCGTCATAAATCTCGTAGTTGGCTTCCAACTGGAAATCCTGCAGATGTTTCAGGGCTTCACTTCCCAGTCCGAGCGGGTCCCGGAGAATATAACTTCTTAATGCGATTCCGGCAGGAGAGAGGAGATTGGTATAGTTCTTCTGCATGATAGCTTGTATACCTTTCTCTGTCAATAGGGAATCGAATCGTTGATAATCCGTATCTGTCAGGAAAAGCGGGAGATGCTCGTAGACAAAGTCTGTGGCTCCTCCGATGAGGCTTTGGTCTACCTGTGCGAAAATTCCTTTAATCAGGGTTCCTCCGGCTTTTTCTGTCAGGGTTTGTTGCAGTCGTCCGGCAGCTTCTATCAGGGAATCAGGTTCTACCCGGTGACAGGTATCTGCCGAGGATAGCATAATGATAATCTTATCCTTGATTTTGAGATTGTCGAATACCTTGATTGTGTTTTGAGAATCTTTGGTGTCGGGGAAGAATTGTGTGATGTTCTCTTCGAACCTTACTTGCAGGGCAAAGAATCCCATCAACAGGACACAACTGATGAGTGACAAATAGAACAGAATCTTGTGCCTCTCAAAATAATCATATAGTCCGATAAAAAACTGGGTCATATCTTTTTTTTCCTACACGCCGTGAGCAGAATGAACGCGATGGTTCCTGCCAGTATGCTGCATACGGCTGCAAAGATAACACTTCCTATTAAATATTGCTCTATGACTGATTTTACATTTTCAAAAGAAAGTTCGTTTAAGTGCAGGTTTACGGGTTCTCCCAGTACTTTACAGCCGGTTACATAACTTCCGTACAGTAAAAATGGTATCATCGGAGGGATGCTAATGTTAGCCGCTACAATAGCTATGACTTTGTTTAATCTGAACAAATGTGCCAAAAATAACGTAATCAGCATTTGATATCCCCATGCCGGAACGATGCCCATAAATACGCCGAGCGTTATGGCTGCCGTAATCCGCAGGTTAGATTCGGGAGAGTGGGTGATGTGGTTGGAGAAAAACTGCTTGCAATTGTTCCAGGTCAGTTTACGAAAGAAGTTCCGTGGAACGATCCAAAGGAAAGTGACGAGTACCAGTACCGTATTCAGGATGCTGATACGGGTGAAATCACGGAACGGGCGGAAATGAGAAACCCGTTCTTCGTGTGGCGGATAATAAACGTGTACCGGAATGTTTTTTACGGGATTGCCTCCCCATGCTGCAAAAACAAGTGCTTCCAGTTCGAACTCATATTTGGCAGTGTAATACCACTTGTCCACATTCATTCGTTGGATAGGGTAGAGGCGGTAGCCGGATTGCGTATCTTGCAGTTTGATACCGGTTTCGAGGGTGAACCAAAAGTTGGAAAACTTATTGGCAAAGGTGTTCTTTCCCGGCATATTGTCCGAGGCCAGATTACGGGAGCCTACCAGTAACGTGTCCGGTTCCTTTTCTATGGCTTCAATCAATACGGGAATGTCCGAAGCGAAATGCTGTCCGTCGGAATCAATGGTGATGGCATATCGGAATCCTTGCTTCTTTGCGAAAGATAGTCCATGTTTCAAAGCTACCCCTTTTCCTTGATTGACAGGGTGGGTGATGATGTGAAGATTAGCTTCCTGATTCAGTATTTCAGGTGTTTCATCCGTTGAACCGTCATTGACAACAAGGATTTCCGGTGCATAAAAACGTACACTTGTTATGACGTCTGCCAGTGTCTTGCCATTGTTGTAACTCGGGATGATGACGATGATCCCTAATTGTTTCAACTTTTCGTGCCAATAGGCTGTACTTGTTTGCTCCTTCATGCTTTTGGGGTAAGTGCAGCTTTTAGTTTAATGAAACATTCATCTTTTACCGTGCTTTCCTCCTTTATAATGTTTCCTTTTCCTGTGACCTCCTTTACAATTTCTTCTTTTGCAATATCCTCTTTCACAATGCTTTTATTTACAGTATTTCCCTTTATAGTACCTTCCGCCTGTAACTGGAGTTTGCCTTCTTCTGTCTCTTTGAGAATCAGTACGATTGCTATCCGAGGCGTTTCTATAGGATTGATAGCCGAAAGAAATTTGCAGGAAGATACTTGTGTTATTTGCAACTTTTGCTGACGAATATTTTCTGCACATTCCTTGATAAGTTGCAATAAACAAACTCCGGGAACTACCGGATGTTCAGGAAAATGTCCCTGATAAACAGTGTGGGCAGGATTCAACTCTATCTGAATAGTCCAGGTGGTTGAATCCGATGACTCGGAGGAAAGGATAGTATAGAAGTTATCAAGTAGCATATATTAAATTTCTTTAGATAGTTTATCCAGACGGATCGTTAACCGTATCCACGGATGTTTGATTTTTATTTGTGCCGGTTCACCCGGAGTGTCGCCGGTAATGTAGACCACTGATTTTCCAAAGCCTTTTCCACTGGTTCTTTTTTGGGTAGCATTGTCTTTGGTGGCTTTCACACGGACGTCTTTTCCATTTAAGAACAAACGCCTGAAATCCATCTCTAACAGTTTCAATACCTTTTCTTTTTTCATGGGTTCAATGCAGCTGTTGACATTAAATTGATCGTCATGCAGAGAAAAATCGAAAAGGCTTAACCCGAAGTAGGTAGACGCCACGATCCGGATTTCGTTATCAGGCATACGGCGTACTATCAGCATACCACTCATGTGATGTTTCATGAAATCCAGTTGGATATTGTATTTTTGTGATTCTTCCCCTTGTGTCAGTTCGATAACAGGAGGCACAGTACTGCCTTCCCCGCTTATTCGTGGAGAGCAGGACGTTTGAACCTGTATTCCTAAGAATAACAGAACCGTCAGGCTAACGAATCGCAAACTTCGTCTCATTCTTCAGAGAGTTGAACTTTTTATTATAGAATTCGTATTCTGTGTAGTTTGTAGCTGTTTCGGACAGACGGAGTTTGTGCACCGACATATCTTTCTTGTCCAAATAAATTTCGATACCGGCAATATAGGCTTGTACTGCTTTGTTAGTCGGCTTAATTTTAACCAAATAATATCGTGCGTCTTCAAAATATTCCAGCTGGTAGTTGGATGACATCTTAGACAGGTCGCCTATCATACACGCAGTTAGCATATCCTGCATCTGTGCCATCATTTTGTTCGAACTTAGGTTCATAATACTTTTCTTGCCATCCGATACAATTTTGAGTTTACTGCCATTTATCACGATGAGATAATCCATCGGGCGGAAGTATTCCATACAGATTTTATTGCTTTTTTGGTAGTAGAACTTCCCTTTGGAAGTAACCTTTTCGTCGAATACATCGAGATATTTCACTTGGGTAAAATCGCTTTCGATAGACTCTACGGTTTGTGCCTCCTTTGCCAAGCGGTTTTCAAACTCGGTCTTTTGCACCATCTTTTTCATGCTTTGTGCATGGACGGTGGCGATAGACAAGAAGAAAAGCGATAAGTATAGTAATAAAGTTCTCATACATTTTTATTTTATGCCAATAGTTTGTCCGGACGGACAACGGTATATCCTTGTTCTTTTAGTAAATCCAGTATTTGTTTCACTAACTGGTCGCTGCCGGGCATCCGGTCGTGCAACAGAATGATGGCTCCCGGTTCAAGACGTTTCCGAATCCTGGCAAGTATTTTGTCCGGAGCTGACTGTTGCGTATCCAATGTACGGATGCTCCATCCGATCGAGGTGTATCCTAACTGTCGGACAGCTTTCGCAATCGTAGGATTAGTGACACCGAATGGCGGACGAAACAAAGTAACCGGCTGCGAAGTTACTCGTTCTAGTTCACACTGACAAGTTTGCAGGTCTTTTTTCATTTTAGAGAGTCCATATAGCGGAAATAAACCGGAATGACTATATGAATGATTTCCAATTAGATGACCTTCTGTTACCATACTTTTCAACAAGGCTTCATTTCCTTTTATCTTGTGTCCGATACAGAAAAAACAGACAGTTGTCTGATATTCTTTTAGTACCTCCAATACTTTGGGCGTTTGAATGGGATCGGGACCGTCGTCAAAAGTCAGGGCGACAACTTTTTCCGTAGTACGTTTTTTGCAAAACGATCGTAGATAAATTCCCGACTGAATGCTATAGGAAGCATAAACGAGAAAGGACAGTATCAAGAATAAACATAGAAGGAGGCAAACAATCATCATACGCTTTTCCGAATTAGAATCAATGAGTGATTGATGGAGTGGTGATGATTATAAATCAATATATTGGTAGGGGTAGTGCAGTTTATTGATGCTTTTACTGCTTTCCATACTGCATACGATGAGGCGGTAGGATATTCTCCACATTCGTCCTTAAAACTAAGATGAATACTTTCCGGGAAAAGGTTGGTTTCAAGCTCTTCATAGATAGAGTTGCTTTCATTCATGATACTCTTCTCATTTTTGTTCTTTCCGGTAACTAACCATTGAATATCCTGACACTCTAATCCGTTTCGTTGTAAAAAACGAATAATTCGGGAACTGATTTCTTCTGTCGTATGTTGTCCCGTGAAAGTTTCAAGTCCTCGTATTTCTGCTAACGGATGCTCTCCGGCTTCCCGGCTTAATAGGAAGAATTGAGCACCTTCTCCGGCTTCTATTCCTTTCAGCAGTCCCAAGCGTTGCTGAATGATGTAACTGGTTTCTGTCATTTCGTCCATGGCTCCCACCAGTATATTCTCGTTTCCTTCTTCTATTTTCATCATGGCATCCAGCAAAGCGCTTTCAAAACTTAGTCCCCGGTGAACATAAGTCATGTTATAGGCATGTATTTGATGAATCAGTGCTATTTGTGCACCAATTGTATTGAATGTCGACTGAATAAAAGGAGTAGGATTCAGCATCCGCTCTTCATTATTTAACAGGTTGTTCAGAAACTTTTCCGTATCAACCAGGCAGCCCAGCCCTGTGGCTGTGATAATTCCCCCTATCTTCTCGGGAGATAGTTCGCCCATACATTCCAATCCGCAAGCCACTCCCATTTTCACAATACGGCTCATGCGCCTGCGCAAAGTTGCATTGGCAATAATATCCTTATAATCGGGTTCACAAGCCTGAAGAAAAGGACGGTTTGCTGAAACATCGGGCGAATCATTTACTTTCGGATTATTTTCTTGTGAATGATTTCCTTGTGGATGGATAGAAGCGATGCGTTGAATATAAACTGGCTGCATAGGCTCAAAAACTTAAAGGTTCGTTCGTTTGGGAAAATTCGTTGCGGAAAAGAGGAGCGACGAGTCGTTTCCTCCGAAGCCGAAAGAATTGGATAATACATGGCGGATTGGCACTCCTTCCTGGAAAGACGTTTCCGGTATCAATCCTGTTTCTGATTTTACTCCTGTTTCTGACAACAGTTCTGTTTCCGGCATAGGCTCCGTGAAATTTAGATTCGGATAAATCATGCCTTTATCTATGGAAAGAACGGAATAAACAGCTTCAATTCCTTCGGAAGCTCCTAAAGTGTGTCCGATAAAAGCTTTTACTGAACTAAACGGTGGAACATGTTCTCCGAAGATTCTTCGCAATGCCATACCTTCCGATGCGTCATTACCGGGAGTACCTGTCCCATGTACGTTGATATAATCAATATCTTCAGGAGAAATGCCACTGGAAACGATGGCTTCGCTCATTGATAGAAAGGCGCCATCTCCTTCGGGAGAACTTCCTGTTTGATGATAAGCTTCATTTGTATTAGCATAACCGCTTAGTTCACAGTAAGGAACTCTTTGGAGTGAACTTTCTGATTGAAGCACTAAATAACCTGCGCCTTCTCCCAAATTTAATCCGGTACGCGAACGGTCAAAAGGACGACAATGTATTTTGTCCAAAATCATGAGAGAGTTGAACCCATTGAGCGTAAATCGGCAAAGTGCATCCGTACCTCCGACGATAACAGCATCCAGTTGCCCATGTTTAATCAGTCTCGCTCCCAACATAATAGCATTGGCTGCCGATGAACAGGCTGTACTGATGGTGGTTATAAAATCATTGATACCTAAATACGAAGCTATTAATTCTGTGCTGGCTCCGCAGTCGTGTGAAATCACTTCCCGCAATCGTCCCTGTTTCGGGTTTTTCTTGAAAGATTCATAGAAACGCTCGCTTAAATCCATACCGCCGACAGAAGTGGCGGAAATAAAACCAATACGTAACGGTTGCTGGTCTTTTTGCGAGGTTACTGACTGATTCGGTAATTGATTTTTTGGCTGATTGGATGATATACGCAAGTTTAGTCCTGCATCTTCCATCGCTTCTTTGGCGGCTATCATGCCTAGCAATGCTGTGCGTGATACTGTACGCTGCGGAGGTAAAGATAATAGTTGTTTAAGTTCTTCATTGCTACGTTTCACTTCAGATACGGGTACATCGAGAGCAGTCGGGAAAAGAGTTACTTTTCCGATACCATGCTTCCCTTGTTGTAGTGCCTCTATATTTTCGGAAACTCCGATGCCGATGCCCGAAACAACTCCCAATCCGGTGACGTAAATCTTCATAAGTTAAGCTTTCCGATTAGCAATGATGTAGTCAGTCAGTGTACATACCGAGTAGAAGATTTGTTTTCCTTCACTGGGATTCTCTATTTTAATACCATATTCGCGTTCCAAAATCAGGATGATTTCGAGTGCGTCAATGGAGTCAAGGCCAAGACCTTCGTCGCCAAACAGAGGGGCTTCATCGTCAATATCTTCCGGAGTGATTTCTTCAAGGTTCAATTCTTCGATTAGTTTACCTTTCACTTCGTCCATCAGTTCTCTTTTGGTTTGATCTAAATTATTCATAAATCGTTGATATATTATTAAGTTGTTTAAATTCTGCTTGGTAATGTCCGTCCAGTAGTTCGCACCAGCCTATGATGCATGTGCGTAACTTACCTTTCGCCATCACAATTCTTGCGTAATCCTCTAAGGAAGCAGTGTCGGATTGTTGACAAACAAAGAATGTATTCTCTCCCTGAATTTTGTGTCGTATACAGATTTCTCCCAATACTACATTGGGGAGAGTGTAGACAAATACGGCAGGACTGGCGGCTTTATCTCCTTCTTTATTGATGATAGCTTGATGTCTGCAGTCCGTATCCAAAGAGGCGGAAGCATTGGCAAGAATGATTCCGATTTCTTCCGGTCGGTAGTTGGTGTCTTTCAATAAATATCCGGCAGCTACATATCCCAGCTTACAAAGGTTATCCATCTTGTAGAACTTCATATTGTTTTCTCCCAGATACTTGTATGCTTCCCGGATAAACGGCGCAAAGTCAGTCTCCGAAGAATTGAATATAGCTGTTCCTTGGTTTTCTACCACTCCCGGTTTGATCGTGACTATATTGGCTGATTCCACGACAGCTTTGCAAAATGTCGGAGAATCGGTTTTCTGTTTCAAATGAGTGTTGGGGAGGGATAATACCAGTGCTGCATTACAGCCTCCAAAACCGGAAGTGGTTTTAATACAGCATTTCATCGGCATCGGCTGATGAGTACCATAAACGGTGATAGGCATGGGAACACCCAGTGTCTCATATCCTAAAGTTCCGTAGTATATTCCTTCTTTTAGTTGCTCTATGCAAAGTATGGTTTCGATAATGCCTGAAGCTCCTAATGTATGCCCGAAATAAGGCTTAAGACTATTCACCGGAACTGTAGACAATCCTGCCAAATGTATGGCTTTGGATTCCATTTCGTCATTATAAACCGTAGCTGTTCCGTGTGCATTGATAAAGCTGATATCTTCGGGAAGTGTTCCGGCTTCTTCCATTGCCTGATTGATAGCCAGCGCCAGTCCGTCTCCTGTCCGGGAAGGACCGGATATATGGTTGGCATCATTGCTGATCGCTCCTCCGGATAGAATAATATGATTTGCGTTTCCTTGAGTTTCTAAAAGCACAGCTCCACAGGCTTCGCCTAGACTTAATCCGTCCCGTTGTATATCGTATGGTCGGCATCGGTGTGCGCTGACTGACCGGAAAGACAGGAAACCGCTGGTAATAAAATGAGAAAGAATATCCCCGCCAGCGACAATCACCCGTTTGTAACGCCCTGATTCTATCCATCTCTTGGCAACAACCAGTGCCGAGACTCCAGATATACAGGCGTTGGAGATAACTTCTACCTGATTGGTTGTCTCAAAAAAATGCCCGATTCGTTCTGCCATTTTCCAAAGAAAAGTCGGACTATCGGCTGATAATTCTTGTAAAAAGGAAGGATTATCAATTGTTGATTGTACAGAACCGCTTGGCTTGTCCGAATTAGTTCTTTTTTCTTGATCGCTCAATAAATCAATATTTCCCTTCGTAGTAGAGAGCAACAAAGCACAGTCCGATTCTTGCAGATTCACTCCCGATTGGGAAATCACTTCCTGAATAGTCAATATAAACAGTTGCTCCAACCGGGTATAAGAGGAAATATCCAGCTCCTTTGCCCGCTTTTCTAATTGTTCTTTAGCTCTCTTTTCCAACTCGACAGAATCAATCATCCCTGCCAGAATCGGACTGTCAGAAATCCGTCCGGCTTCCTGCATACGAATCCCGCTTCGATAGTCATGGATTGCTTTTTTGTTTTCCGAAATACCGAAACCTAACGAACTAATCAGCGTATGGGCTGTGATGTATATATTTAAAGGATATTCCATTTCTTTTTCCATTCCAGATAAAACGGAGGATTGATAAGCTCCAGTTCTTTATTCAGGTTCAGGAACACTTGTATGGTGCTTCCGGTGGCCACTACACTTTGGTCGGTAGCCCGGTAGATAACGTATTCGAATTTTATCTTGGCTGCCTCACAGGCAATATAGCGTGTTTCGATAATCGCTTCTTCACCAAAGGACAATGATTGCTTGAACTGGCAGGTTAAATCTACGATGGGAACCATGTAGCCTTCCCGGTAAATGCTCATATAATCCAAACCATACTGTTTGCCGAAAGCTTCCCGCCCATCTTCAAAGTAGCGCACGTACTCGCCATGCCATACAATCTGCATGGAGTCTATTTCGCTGAACCGTACTCTGAAAGTAGTCCGGTTAGTCAAAGCTGCAATCTGTTGATTTGTTTTCCGTTTCATTCTTTTTTGATAAATATTTTCATCTTACATTCAGCAATCAGCTCTTCTTCCGCTTTCACTTGTGCCGAAATTAGCGTAATATCGAATACCTCTTGTACGACGGTAATCTCTGTAAATAATTTCATTCCGGCTTCCGGCAAGTTGTAGATTTTAAGTTTGTCTACCGAACCGATAAAACCTAACGGAACTTTTTCACCCTGCCGGGTATAAATAAACCCGATACGTGCAGCCGCTGATTGTGCGATATGCTCGATAATTCCCGGCTCTTGCAGTCTGCCTGCCTCACAAAATAAATTGTCGGTAGTGACAGTCAGTCCGGAATATGAACGGTTTTCTTCAAATCCGAAGAAACTGTCCACCATAACGATTGGCGGACGCTGTGGAATCAGGTTGAGTATTCCTTCTCCTTGTATGACGGCTTCTCTGTTCATTTCAATCTGCATTGTACGATGCTGTGTCCCATTCCTAAATGGTCATGTATCTCTTCGATTTCCAATCCTGCTGCTTCGATGCATCGTTGCATATCATCCGAATGATACATCTTGCTGTTTCCGTTTGCCATCGCTGTAAAATAGAGACTGATTTGTGTCAGGCAATAAGCGGCTGTATCAAATTTCTGCCGGTTCCAGAAAGTCTCCATAATATACAGGCGGCTCTCCCGGCTCATGGAACGGGCTGCACGGGTCAATATGCTGGTAACTTCTTCTTCCGAGAAACAATCGAGGAACTGGCTCATCCAAATAGCATCGAATCCTGTCGGGAAAGGCACTTCCGGATCAAGCAGATTGGCACCATGACCGTGGATACGTGTAGCTCCGGGCAGCTCTTTGGTTTGTTGACGCATCATCTCCAATTGTTGCGGAAGGTCCATGATGGTTACTTCCACTGTGTCGTCGTAGCTTACGCATTTGGTCGCCCAACGGCCGGTATTGCCTCCCACATCCAATAAAGTCTTGGGATGACGGGCGAAGACAATTGCCAGTGCTTCATCGAACGAACAATCCGAGTAATAATGATCGAAACCGAACCAGCTCTTTTGTACCTGTGAAGGCAGACTTGACAACCCTTCATAGATAGTACTCCATTCACCGAATACTTTCAGTCCTTCAGGACGTCCGTTGGTGATGGCTTCTTCCAGATGAAACATTCCCTGATAGTTGACATCATGGTTGAAATCCATATTGACACGTACCATTTTGTCATTGAGCAGAAACCAGCCGGCTTTCGCAAGGCAGTATCGCCCTTCACGCAACAATACGGTGCCAATAGTCAATGATGCCTCCAACAATACTTGTGCGCCATAAGAGGACAGCCCACAAGCTTTGCTGATTTCTTCTTGCGTCATACCTTTGCGCTCGTCGGCCAATAACTGGAAAATACCGAATTTAAGCATAAGGCGTGATACCTGAAAAACAATAGGCCCAAAAGCTATTTCTTGTGCCAGGCGTTGTGCCTCTACCGCTGTCAACGGCTCCTTGTCATATTTATTCTGTTGCATCTTTTTGTTTCTCTTTTAAATCCGGTGACTGCTTTCCGGCAGGTTCCCAGAATGGATAATAATTGAACCATTGTTCCGGATAGCGTTTTAGTATCTGTTCCAAAGCAACAGTATATTGTTCGAGCAGAGCCATCTCCGCTTTCTTTTCTTTTGTTCGTACTACCGGTTCCGCTATTATAAAATGAAAACGGTAAGTTCTTCCCGGTTCCCTCATAGCAAAGTAGAATACCACCGGAACTTTCATTCGCGAAGCCAGCAGAAAAGGACCGGCAGGGAAAGGAGCTTTCTGTCCCAGTAAAATTCCTGGCAGAAGTTTCTCTTTGTTCAGATAACGGTCGCCCTGGAAACATACATATTCTTTTTGGTTGATCGCCTCGGTTATGCGGAAAACGTGTGTCAAGTTGTCTTCATTGACAGGGATAATCTTAAACTCCTTGTCCTGACCGTTTTTCTCCAGGATCTCTTTGATTCTACGATGTTCGGCATCGTACATCACGATATTGATTTTCTTTCCGTAATCATCAAAGAAAGGAACGCCTATTTCCCAGTTTCCCACATGGGCGCCAATCATAATCACTCCCTGTTCACTGTTCAGCAGTTGCAGAAACTCCGGATACCGCTCGAATTTGAACTGATATTGATTTACTTTTCCATTACCGATGGCTACCTTGTCAATCAGGATTTGTCCTAATCGGTAATAGTTGAGTAGTAACATCTTCAAAGAACGTATCCTATTGTATTTCAGAATGTGACGGGCATAAAACCAGGTGCTTTTGGTTGCTTTCGGAGCAAACGGTATGAAGTAGAGCACTACCAGGCTTAGAAAAAGATAAGCGGCAGTGATGCCCAGATACTTAATCAGGTAAATAAAGAATAAGTATCCGAACGTTCCTCCCCGGGTTTTGCCTTTCCACGTCGACATATTTACTTGGCTTCCTGCATACGGGTGATAACGAGATCGTAGAAGTCCTGGAAGGTTTTGATACCTGCAAAGTCTTGTCCGGTTACATTGAAACCGAAATTCTTTTCTACCAGTACCACCATGTCGACCAAGTCCAGACTGTCCAGTTCAAGAGTTTCCATTAACGGCGCATCCGGCTGGATGACGTCGATGTCTACTTCAAACTCTTCTGCCAGAGTTGTTCTTATTTTCTCGATGATTTCTTCGTTTGTCATATATCTGTTTTCTTTAGTAATTTATTCTTTGATTTGGCGTATAATCAGGGTGGAATTGGTGCCTCCGAATCCAAACGAGTTGGAAAGGAACGTGTCAAATTCCAGATTTACCCGTTGGGTAGGTATATTCAACTGTGCGGAGGCCTCGTCCGGTTCCTCGAAATTGAGGTTGGGGGCGATGAAACCGTTATTCATCATGAGGGTGGAGTAAATCACTTCACTGGCACCTGCCATCCACATTTCATGTCCGGTCATGGACTTCGTGGAAGTGACATACGGGTGATGTCCTTCAAATACTTCCGCAATGGCTTTCGCTTCGTTCAGGTCGCCTACCGGAGTGGAAGTGGCGTGTGCGTTGATATAACTGATTTGTTCGAGTGCAATACCCGCATCTTTGATGGCCATCTGAAGAGAACGTTTCGGACCGTCCACATTCGGTACGGAGATATGATCTCCATTGGAAGAGAAACCGTAACCGATAACTTCGGCCAAAATGGGAGCTCCTCTTTTTACTGCCGATTCATAGCTCTCTAATACCAAACTGGCGGCTCCTCCACTCGGAATCAGTCCGTCACGTCGTTTATCAAAAGGTTTGGAGGCTTTCTCGGGCTCTGCTTCCTGGGTGGAAAATGCGCTTAGCCCGTCGAAACTGCCGACCGCATAAGGATTTACTTCTTGTGCGCCACCGCAAAGAATGCAATCCTGCAATCCTGATTTAATGAGCAGATAACCCATGCCAATAGCATGAGAACCACTTGCGCAGGCTCCGGCAATGGTGAAGTTAACCCCTCTAAGCTTGAAGATAACCGACAGGTTCATTGTCACGGTAGAATTCATCGACTGGAAAATAGAACCGGAACCTACCAACGCTGTGTTTTTCTTTTCACGAATGATGTCCACTGCATTGATAACAGGGGCGGCACTACTATCATTGCCATACAAGATACCCACTTCATTAGCTTCGAGAAAAGCCTCGTCAATACCGGCGTTGCGGAAAGCCTCCAAAGTGGCGAGATAAGCATATTCTCCCTGTTCCGGCAGGCAGAGACGTTTACGACGATCTAATAGTTTCTTCAAGTCGGGACGTTCCAATATGCCTGTTAATGCAGAAAAATAGCCCAGCTCTTTCCGTACCGGATCTATGCCAATCCCCGATTTCCCATTGTATAGTGAGTCTTTTACTTCATCCAGGTTCTTGCCGATGCAAGAGTAAATCCCCATTCCCGTGATAACAACTCTTTTCATTATTTTGTCTATTCTATGCTTTTGTTTTAAGTATATAGTCCTCCGTTGATGGAAATCACCTCTCCTGTGATATAGGATGAGGCCGGAGATGCCAGAAAACCGACGAGATCGGCAACCTCTTCCGCAGTACCGAAACGTCCTGCAGGAATGTGTTTTTTCCATTCGTTCTCATCAATCCCTTCCGTCATATCCGTGCGGATAAATCCCGGAGCTACTGCGTTGACTGTTACCTTTTTCTTGGCGACTTCTTGTGCCAGTGCTTTGGTAGCGGCTATTACGCCACCTTTGGCTGCGGAATAGTTAGCTTGTCCGGGCATTCCCTGAATACCTGACAAGGATACGATATTGACAATACGTCCATAACGCTTGACCAGCATATTCTTCAATAAAGGCTGTGTCACATAAAAGAATCCGTTCAGACTGATATCGAGCACTTTGTTCCATTCTTCTCCTGTCATCCAGAGCATCAGGTTGTCTTTACGGATGCCCGCATTGTTGATCAGTACTTCGATGTATTCGTCAGGATGTTGTGACGCCCAGTTGTTCAAGGCAAGGGCAATAGCGGCAGGGTCTGTCACATCGAACTTCATGATTTCTCCGTTACTTCCTTTTTCCTGCACTAACTGCAACGTTTTTTCCGCTTCTGCGTCGTTACTCTGATAATTAATCAGTATAAAGTAGCCCATTTCCGCCAGTTTGCAACTGACAGCACGGCCGATACCTCGACTTCCTCCGGTTACTAATGCGTATTTCATTTTATTTATTTTCTTTTTTGAGATAGTTCATCATTCTTTCTATCTCTTTATATTTAGGTGTGTCATTGGTAAATACAGGGAAGAAGCTACGTATCTCTTCATACACCTGCCGGCTTTTGGGACTTAGACGATCCTGTATTTTCAGGTAGTCGATGGCTTGTGCCATTCCCATAAATTGAATAGCCATCACCTGATAAGAATTCTCTATGACTGTTTTTGCTAATAGAGCCGAGTTGGTTCCCATGCTGACAATATCCTGATTATCGTTGTTGTTAGGAATACTGTGCACATACATCGGATTCGACAATGTCTGACATTCGGCGGTAGTGGACGTTGCTGTGAATTGCGAAGCCTGCAAACCGTAGTTCAATCCAAGCACTCCCAAGTTTACAAAAGGAGGCAGGATGCCATTGATACGGTCGTGGAACAGATAATTGATCTGTCTTTCGCAAAGCATGGTCAGTTTGGTTACGGCGATTTTCAGTTTATCCATTTCGAAAGAGATGTAATCTCCGTGGAAGTTACCGCCATGATAAATATTTTGTGTGTCCGGATCGACAATCGGATTGTCGCAGGCGGAATTTATTTCGTTAATCAATACTTCTTCCGCATTCTTCAGCTCATCATAGATGGGACCGAGGATTTGCGGAACACATCGCAAGGAATAATAGGGCTGTACTTTGTGCTCGAAGATTTTTTCTTTGTGCACTTGGTTGTATAGCTCATTCTCTCTTTGAAGTACACATTTGCTGCCCGCGACCCATTCTCTCATCATAGCGGCTATCTCTTGTTGCCCTTTGTGATGCTTGGCCTCGTTTAATGCCTGTGCCATGAAATCATCATAAGAGGCGGCAATCTCATTCATCATGACAGAAGCGGCTACCGACCAACGGAGCAGCTTTTTGGCATAAATCAGATTGACGATACCGATTCCTGTCATCACAGAAGTACCGTTTGTGACGGATAATCCTTCGCGGATGCGCATTGAAAAAGGTTGCAGACCGTTTTCCTCAAGCACAGTAGCGGCATCACGCAATTTCCCCTGATAAAAAACTTCCCCTTCTCCTATTAATGTCAGGGCAATATGGGCCAGTTGCACGAGATCGCCGCTGGCACCTACACTTCCATGTTCGGGTATGAACGGATAAATTCCACGGTTGATAAATTCACAGAGAAGAGATACCAGCTCCATGTGTACTCCTGATTTCCCCTGTAGAAAAGTGTACAGGCGGGCAATCATAGCTGCTTTTACATAAAGTTCGGGAAGTGGTTTGCCGGCACCGGTGGAATGGCTTCGAATGATATTGTACTGAAGCTCGATCAGTGACTGATCTTCTATCCGGTATTGTGCCATTGGGCCGAACCCCGTATTGATACCATAAATAATCTTATCGCTGGAAAAAGATTGTAGGAAATCGAAGCTTTCCTCTACTTTTCGGATGCATTCTTTAGAGAGTTCCAGCTTCTCATTATCAAACAATACTTTATAAAGGGTATCTAAATTTATACTTTTGTCAGCTATCATTTTCTGTACTAGATATTTTATGCCTTATTAATTAAGGTACAAAAATAGGCAATTTCTGTTATATAGCGGACATGAATCAGAATAAAACTTTTTCCGGAGAATTGGTTTTGCTTGTTTTGTTTCTCATTCGTGAGGGGGCTTTTTCAAAAAAAAACTATCTATGCTTTTTGCAAGTCCCGTTCTTCATATTTGCAGATCGCCTCTATCCATTCTTCTGTCAGTGGCATGGATTCATGTCTTTCAAGATCGAAAGTAACCATAACAGACTTGCAGATACATTTTACTTCATTCGTTTCTGTGTCGATAACCCGCTGGATCAGGTGAAAGCTTTTGGTGCCTATCTTAGAAACAGCAGTCTGTACGGCGATATGATCGGATGCGAATATCTGTTTGACGAAATCCGCTTCGATGTGGACAACGACAATCCCGATCTTTTCCCAATCTACTCCGGGGCATACTGAAGCGAAGTATTCAGTCTTTCCTAAGTCGTAAAAGGAGAAGTAAACTGTGTTGTTGACGTGACCAAATTTGTCTACATCATTGAATCGCAATTGGATAGGTAATGTGTGATGAAATACGATTTCTTCCATTGTTTTCTCTTAAACGTTTTAAATTCGACACAAAAATAGCACTTTTGCTTTCTTGCTTGAAATTGAGGCAAAGATAGAGATTTCTAATGATTCTGCTTTCGGAGATAAGGAAGATTTTCGTTAATAATCGTTTAAAACGAAGTTTTGGGATGTTTGTCCTGTTAGGGAAACACGCTTGTAATAATGTAATAGTTAAATTATTGTCTGCTAATAGTTGATTTTAAAGGGTGATTTAAAAACGTCAGGATAGATTTCACTAAATGGAATAAATGTGTTATTTTTGCGTCTTGTTCTTAACGGAAATTAATCAAGAAATGATAGAAGATATTAAAAAAGCCTGTCAGGTGATGAATGAAGGAGGAGTGATCCTTTATCCCACTGATACCGTATGGGGTATAGGCTGTGACGCGACTAATGAGGAGGCTGTACGCCGGGTGTATGAGATTAAGAAACGTGCTGATAGCAAAGCTATGTTGGTGTTGGTGGACTCTCCGGTTAAAGTGGATTTTTATGTACAGGATGTACCTGATGTAGCATGGGATTTGATTGAAGTTGCCGACAAGCCGTTGACGATTATTTATTCCGGAGCACGAAATTTAGCACCTAATCTGCTGGCCGAAGATGGCAGTGTAGGGATTCGTGTGACGAATGAAGATTTTTCCAGAAGACTCTGTCAGCAGTTCCGTAAAGCAATTGTTTCTACTTCGGCTAATGTCAGCGGGCAGCCGGGTGCTGCTAATTTTAGTGAAATTAGTGATGAGATCAAATCGGCGGTAGATTATATAGTTGGCTTTCGCCAGGATGATATGAATAAGCCGAAACCCTCAAGTATTATTAAGTTGGAAAAAGGTGGAGTGATAAAGATAATTCGCGAATAAATGAAAGGAGAAAAACTTAGTTTATTGCAGCGTTGTATCAAATGGCGGGAAGCGAACATAAAGGAGAAGCAATTTATCCTGATATTAAGTTTCCTGGTCGGAATCTTCACTGCGTTTGCTGCGTTAATATTGAAATTCTTTATCCATCAGATACAGAATTTCCTGACTAATAATTTCAATGCAACAGAAGCTAACTACCTGTATTTGGTATATCCGGTAGTCGGTATTTTCCTTGCAGGTTGGTTTGTGCGTAATATTGTAAAGGATGACATCAGTCATGGGGTCACCAAGATTTTATATGCCATCTCCCGTAGGCAGGGACGTATCAAGCGACACAATATCTGGTCGTCTACTATCGCCAGTGCCATAACCATCGGATTTGGTGGATCGGTCGGAGCAGAGGCACCAATTGTACTGACAGGTTCGGCAATCGGTTCCAATCTCGGGAGCGTGTTTAAGATGGAGCATCGCACGTTGATGCTGCTCGTAGGTTGTGGTGCGGCAGGTGCCATTGCCGGTATTTTTAAAGCTCCGATTGCGGGACTGGTATTTACCTTGGAAGTGCTGATGATTGACTTAACCATGTCTTCTTTGCTTCCCCTGCTGATTTCTGCCGTGACAGCTGCAACTGTTTCGTACATAGTCACTGGTACGGAGGCTATGTTTAAGTTCCACCTCGATCAGGCATTCGAACTGGAGCGTATTCCTTTCGTTATCTTGCTGGGAATTTTTTGCGGACTGATTTCGTTGTACTTCACACGTGCCATGAATTCGGTAGAAGGTGTATTTGGCAAACTCAATAACCCTTACAAGAAACTGGCTTTTGGTGGTGTGATGTTGAGTGTATTGATTTTCCTTTTCCCGCCTCTTTATGGTGAAGGATATGATACGATTAATCTTTTATTGAATGGAACGTCTGCCGAAGAGTGGGATACGGTCATGAACAACTCTATGTTTTATGGCTATGGCAATTTGTTGCTGGTTTATCTGATGCTGATTATCTTATTGAAAGTATTTGCTTCCAGTGCAACAAACGGTGGCGGTGGTTGTGGTGGTATCTTTGCTCCTTCGCTTTATTTGGGATGTATTGCCGGTTTTGTTTTCTCTCATTTTAGCAATGACTTTGCTTTCTCCGCTTATTTGCCGGAGAAGAATTTCGCATTGATGGGAATGGCGGGAGTAATGAGTGGTGTCATGCATGCTCCATTGACAGGGGTGTTCCTGATAGCTGAACTGACAGGTGGATATGATTTATTTCTTCCGTTGATGATCGTATCTGTAAGTTCATATCTGACAATTATTGCTTTTGAACCTCATAGTATCTATTCGATGCGTTTGGCTAAGAAGGGACAATTGCTGACACATCACAAGGATAAAGCTGTGTTGACGCTGATGAAAATGGAAAACGTGGTGGAGAAAGATTTCGTTGTCGTACACCCGGAAATGGACTTGGGCGAACTGGTGAAAGCAATTGCAGCTTCTCATCGAAATGTCTTTCCGGTGACAGATAAGAAAACGGGTGAATTGTTGGGAATTGTATTGCTCGACGATATTCGCAACATCATGTTCCGGCAAGAACTTTATCATCGTTTCACTGTTAATAAATTGATGATATCTGCTCCTGCCAAAATCTTCGATACGGATGGAATGGAGCAGGTTATGCAAACATTTGACGATACGAAAGCCTGGAATCTTCCGGTTGTAGATGAGGAAGGTCGCTATCAGGGATTTGTCTCTAAATCAAAGATATTTAATTCGTATCGGCAAGTGCTGGTACATTTTTCTGAAGACTAACCGGCAAGGTGCCGGACCCAGGTTTCTATGCAGATAACAGGTTTCTATGTAGATTATAAGACAATTATGAAGAAAGAGGACTTAAGAATAGTATATATGGGGACTCCCGATTTTGCGGTAGAGGCCCTGCGTCAATTGGTAGAAGGCGGTTATAATGTAGTGGGTGTGATTACGATGCCCGATAAACCTGCCGGACGCGGACATAAGATTCAATATTCTCCTGTCAAACAATATGCGCTCGAACAGAATTTACCGTTGCTTCAACCGGAAAAGTTGAAAGATGAAGCTTTTGTGGAAGCGTTGCGTGAATGGAAAGCCGATTTGCAGATTGTAGTTGCTTTTCGTATGTTGCCGGAAGTGGTATGGAATATGCCGCGACTGGGTACATTTAATCTTCATGCTTCTTTACTTCCTCAATACCGTGGAGCTGCTCCTATCAACTGGGCGGTTATCAACGGTGATACGGAAACCGGGATTACGACTTTCTTTTTGAAGCATGAGATAGATACCGGAGAGGTCATTCAACAGGTACGTGTGCCTATTGCAGATACGGATAATGTAGAAGTGGTACATGATAAATTGATGATGTTGGGAGGAAAACTGGTTCTTGAAACAGTAGATGCTATACTGAATGGAACGGTCAAACCAATTCCTCAAGAAGAAATGGCAGTTGTCGGTGAACTCCGTCCTGCTCCGAAGATATTTAAAGAAACTTGCCGGATTGACTGGAACCAGCCGGTGAAGAAGATCTACGATTTTATCCGTGGACTATCACCTTACCCCGCTGCCTGGAGTGAACTGATTGCTTCCGAAAAAGAATCTGTAGTAGTAAAAATCTTCGAAGTGGAAAAGATTGTAAAGAAGAATGATAAACGTTGTCGTAACTCACGTGGACGTTTTTGTAAGGTAGGATCCATCGAAACTGATGGGAAGAAGTATATAAAGGTATCTGTACCGGGTGGATTTGTGTCTATTCTTTCTTTACAACTACCCGGTAAGAAACGACTGAAAATCGATGAGTTACTTCGTGGTTATCACCTGGAAGATGGGTGTAAGATGAAGTGATCTGACAATAAGATAGAATAAAAACCGTCCCGAACACGAGACAATTAGAACCTAAAATAAAAGAATTATGAAACCGATTATCGCTCCTTCTATTCTTTCTGCCGATTTTGGATATTTGGCAAAGGATATTGAAATGGTAAACCGCAGTGAAGCGGAGTGGGTACATATTGATATTATGGACGGAGTATTTGTTCCGAATATTTCATTTGGCTTTCCGGTACTGAAATATGTAGCGAAGTTAAGTAAGAAGCCGTTGGATGTGCATTTGATGATTGTGAATCCGGAGAAATTCATTCCGGAAGTAAAAGCATTGGGTGCTCATACGATGAATGTGCATTATGAAGCTTGTCCACATCTGCATCGGGTGATTCAACAAATCAGAGAAGCCGGGATGCAGCCTGCTGTAACGATCAATCCTGCTACTCCTGTAGCTCTTCTGCAAGATATTATTCAGGACGTGTATATGGTGCTTATTATGAGCGTGAATCCAGGATTTGGTGGGCAGAAGTTTATCGAACATTCGGTAGAAAAAGTTCGTGAACTGCGTGCCCTGATTGAACGGACAGGTTCGAAAGCCCTGATTGAAGTAGACGGTGGCGTGAACCTGGAAACAGGGGCCCGTCTGGTTGAGGCGGGAGCCGATGCGCTGGTGGCTGGAAATGCTGTCTTTGGTGCACAGGATCCGGAAGGAATGATTCGTCAGTTGCACGAACTGTAGTGGATGAATTATAAATATTGGTAAATTAGCTTAGATATAAAATATAAAAGTTACCTTTGTTGGAAAATAAACAAAAATGGGAACTTGGAGTCAACAGCAGGAGGTTAGAAAAGAAACCAAAGAAAGAGATAAGACTAGAAAAGAAAAATTGGCTGGTTATTTTTTTGATCTTTCGAAGCTTTCATTTGCTGGACTTGTGATTGGTATAATTATACCTCTATACGCCAACTTTTTGGATGAAAATAATTGGTACATAGCTGTAACGGGTATTGTTTTGACAACTTTGTCTGCATTATTAGCTAATAAAATATTAAAATGATATGGAAATGTTAGGTTTTGTTTTTACAGTAGGATGTGTGATTGTTGGAGGTATTTATCTGTGGACATTCACTAAGTCGGGAAAGAAGTGGCTGAAGAATCTGTGAAATAACTGCGACATTGTTTCTTTATAACGTCCATCGATATCCATTTATACGCCTGCTTATCCCCTGGATAGCAGGCATTTTTTGTGGAGATCATTTTTTTGACCGTTCATGGGCCCCCCTTTGTGGTATTCTCTTCTTTGGCTTTTTTGCTGCATTGTCTTTTGCTCTTTATTTTCTGAAGCGCTATTCGCTGCGATGGTGTTTTGGGATAGCTATCTCCGCTCTTTGTTTTACGGGAGGATGGCTTGGGATGGCTGGACAATTGCAACAGGCTGTCTGCTCTTTTCCGAAAGAAGAAACTGTGTACCGGGTTTTGATAACGGATGTGCCTCAACCTAAAGAACATACTTACCTCTGTCAGGCATTATTGAAAGAACGTCGTGATACTGCGGGCATATATCCGATAGGACATACTGCGGTTCTTTATCTACAGCAAGATTCGTCTGCCTCCCGTTTGAAGAGTGGAGATGAACTGCTGATTTCTGCTCGCATTTCTCCTCCTCTCAACAATCGAAACTTTGATGAATTTGATTATGCCCGCTTCCTGATGCGGAAAGATATTAGCGGAACAGGATATGTTGCATCCGGGAAATGGACAATCTTATCTTCAAGCAAACCACCCTTATCTTCTGCTAATCCATCCATCTCTTTACGACAAGACGGAATGAATAACTTTGACCTCAAAAGTGTAGCCAGCTCTTGTAGAAGAAACGTGGTTTCACTTTATCAGGAACTGGGATTCAACGGGGATGAACTGGCAGTACTTTCAGCACTAACAATAGGAGATAAGACAGAATTAAGTGATTCGGTTCGTGAAAGTTATTCGGTAGCAGGTGCAAGCCATATTCTTGCTCTATCCGGTTTGCATATCGGACTTTTATATACAATGATCTTTTTCATTCTGAAACCTATTGCCCGAAGAGGAAATATAGGTAGATGTGTGCGTTCTGTTTTTCTTCTTGTCTTATTGTGGACCTTTGCTTTTTTTACAGGGCTTTCTCCGTCGGTAGTACGTTCGGTCAGTATGTTTTCGATTTTAGCTATGGCGGATATGACTGGTCGTGAATCTTTATCTTTAAATACATTGGCGGTAGCTGCGTGGTTGATTTTATTCTGCAATCCTGCATGGTTGTTCGATGTTGGTTTTCAACTCTCTTTCCTTGCTGTTGCTTCTATCTTGCTTATCCAAAAGCCGATCTACCATTTGATTACCGTGAAAAGTAGAATAGGAAAGTATGTTTGGGGGCTGATGAGTATATCTGTTGCCGCACAAATAGGAACAGCTCCGCTTGTTCTGTTTTATTTCTCTCGATTCTCCGTGCATTTTCTGTTGACGAATTTAGTTGTTATACCTTTGATTACAATTATCTTATATGCTGCTGTCGTAATGCTTCTTCTGACTCCTTTCTCCTGGCTTCAGATAGGAGTGGCCGGAGGTGTTAAGAAGCTGTTGGAAGGACTTAATTTCTTTGTCCGATGGGTAGAGCAGCTTCCTTGCGCTTCTATAGATGGAATTTGGCTTTATCAGTCAGAAGTGCTAGGTATCTATATTGTCATCGCTCTGCTAACCTATTATTTCATGAATCGCCGATACCGGAATCTGCAAATCTGTCTTTTTTCTATCTTGTTGATGGGGACTTATCATGCAACGCTGTATTGGTTGGATCGTCCTCAAACGAGTTTAGTCTTTTACAATGTGCGTGGTTGTCCGGCAGTACATTGCATAAAAAGTGACGGGCAATCCTGGATAAACTATATGGATACTCTCTCCAATGAAAAACGTCTGAAATACATGACAGCTAACTATTGGAAGCGTCATCACCTTCTTCCTCCCCAAGAAATAACGACTGATTGCCGGCACGCTGAACTTAACCGTCAACAGCAGATTATATCCTATCATGGTTGTCGTGTATGTGTCATAAACGATAACCGTTGGCGAAACAAATCTACCGTTTCTCCGTTATATATTCAGTATCTTTACTTATGCAAAGGATATGACGGTCATCTGGAAGAACTCGCCCAGGTCTTTTCTTTCTCTTACGTCATATTGGACGCGTCCCTCTCGGAATACCGCAAACACCTACTTGAAAGCGAATGCAAGAAATCCGGTCTGCGATTTATCTCTTTGTCTGACGAAGGTTCTGTCCGCTTTTTGCTCTAAGTACAAAGATTTATCGTACATTTGCACCTTGATAAAGTTTAAGAGTATGTTGACGAAAGTAATTGAACAAGCCAAAATAGACCATTTTACCAAATGGTTTGAACGAGCTGACAAAATAGTAATTGTATCCCATGTTTCTCCTGACGGCGACGCTATTGGTTCATCATTGGGATTATATCATTTTCTGGATTCACAGGAAAAAACAGTAAACGTAATTGTGCCGAATGCCTTTCCCGATTTCTTGCGATGGATGCCGGGCAGTAAGGATATTCTTTTGTATGACCGTTACAAAGATTTTGCCGATAAGTTGATAGCCGAAGCTGACGTAATCTGTTGTCTCGACTTCAATGCACTGAAGCGTATTGACGATATGGCAGATGCTGTGGTTGCATCTCCTGCGCGTAAAATCATGATCGATCATCACCTGTATCCCGAAGATTTCTGTAAGATTGTAATGTCCTATCCTAAGATTTCTTCTACTTCCGAATTGATATTCCGGCTGATTTGTCGTATGGGATATTTCAGTGATATCACGAAGGAAGGCGCAGAATGTATCTACACAGGCATGATGACAGATACAGGAGGATTCACTTATAATTCGAATAACCGGGAAATTTATTTTATCATTAGCGAACTACTTTCCAAAGGAATCGATAAGGATGATATTTACCGTAAGGTGTACAATACCTATTCCGAGAGCCGTTTGCGTTTGATGGGCTATGTACTGTCGAACATGACTGTTTATCCGGATTGTAATTCGGCATTAATCACATTGACAAAAGCCGAGCAAAGTAAGTTTAACTATATAAAAGGTGATAGCGAAGGCTTCGTAAACATCCCCCTTTCCATCAAGAATGTTTGTTTCTCCTGCTTCTTGCGGGAAGATACAGAGAAGCCGATGATTAAAATCTCCCTTCGTTCGGTAGGAACCTTTCCATGTAATCAGTTAGCCGCTGAATTTTTCAACGGTGGCGGACATTTGAACGCTTCGGGCGGTGAGTTTTTCGGAACGATAGAAGAGGCAAAAGCGGTCTTTGAGAAAGCGCTTGAGAAGTATAAACCTTTGCTAACAGCAAAAAGCTAAAGATGGAAGGTTAAAAGTGAATATGGAAAGGTTAAAAGATACGAACTTTCAACTTCCCCCTTTCAACTTTTAATGATTTTGAGATACATTTGTGCGGAATATAGCTAAATAACAGATAATGAAGAAACTTGTATTTTTATTTCTCTCTTTGTTAACCGCCGGAAGTCTGTTCCAGGCATGCGACAATTCGAAGACTTATGCAGAAATGCTGGAAGACGAGAAAAATGCGGTGAATAAGTTCATCAAAGATAATGATATTCGTGTCATTTCACTGGAAGAGTTCGAACGAGACACTGTTACGGCTTCAAAAGAAGCTGGGGATGGATATGACGAATATGTTGCTTTTTCCAATGGCGTATATATGCAGATCGTAGATCGTGGCGGGAAAGATGAAGATAAAAGTGAATTTGAGAATGCGGTAGACACTTTTGCTAATAATAATGTCATTTGTACTCGTTATGTAGAAAAGGATATGATGACAGGAGAGGTTACTTGCTTCAATGTACCTTTAGAAGAATGGATGGATGTTCCTGATTATTATAAGTTTCCATTAACATTCCGTTATGTACAAAACGCGTCTACTGTTTATGGAATCGTTTTATCCGGTAGTTTGGAATATGATTTATTATGGGTTAATCAAGGTTATGGAACTGCAATTCCATCCGGATGGTTGATTGCCTTACCTTATTTGCGTAATAATGCCCATGTACGTCTGATCGTACCTTCTAAGATGGGGCATACAACTGCACAACAATATGTCAATCCTTATTTCTATGATATCTGGAAGTTTGAGAAAGCAAAAAGCTAAAGCACTAACATTAGATAAATCTTTTAGTTAAAAACCTATGACTCTAATCAAATCTATCTCTGGAATCCGCGGAACCATCGGCGGAGGAGCGGGAGAAGGACTGAACCCGCTTGACATTGTAAAATTCACCTCGGCTTATGCTACGTTAATTCGTAAGACCTGCAAAGCGAAGAGCAACAAGATTGTTGTGGGACGCGACGCCCGTATCTCAGGTGAAATGGTAAAAAACGTAGTAGTCGGCACATTAATGGGAATGGGCTGGGATGTAGTAGATATTGATCTTGCTTCTACTCCGACCACAGAACTTGCTGTGACAATGGAAGGCGCCTGTGGCGGTATTATCCTGACAGCTTCTCATAACCCGAAGCAGTGGAATGCACTGAAATTGCTGAATGAACATGGCGAATTTCTGAATGCAGCCGAAGGCAACGAAGTACTTCGTATTGCTGAAGCAGAAGAATTTGACTATGCCGACGTAGATCACTTGGGCTCTTACCGCAAAGACCTGACTTATAATCAGAAACATATCGACAGTGTATTGGCTCTCGATCTGGTAGATGTAGAAGCTATCAAAAAAGCTGATTTCCGGGTAGCTATTGACTGTGTAAACTCGGTAGGCGGTATCATTCTTCCCGAACTTCTTGAACGTTTAGGTGTGAAACATGTAGAAAAACTCTACTGTGAACCTACCGGAAACTTCCAGCACAACCCCGAACCGCTTGAAAAGAACCTCGGTGACATCATGAACTTAATGAAAGGTGGAAAGGCCGATGTAGCTTTTGTTGTAGACCCCGATGTTGACCGTCTGGCAATGATCTGCGAGAATGGCGTAATGTACGGTGAAGAATATACATTGGTTACTGTTGCCGACTATGTACTGAAACATACCCCCGGTAACACTGTTTCTAATTTAAGCTCTACCCGTGCTTTGCGTGATGTAACTCGCAAGTATGGAATGGAATACAGCGCTTCTGCCGTAGGCGAAGTAAATGTGGTAACGAAGATGAAAGCAATCAATGCTGTTATCGGTGGTGAGGGAAATGGTGGAGTAATTTATCCTGCCAGTCACTACGGACGTGATGCATTGGTAGGCATCGCATTATTCCTTAGCCATCTGGCTCACGAAGGAAAGAAGGTTAGCGAGCTCCGTGCTACTTATCCTCCTTACTTCATTGCTAAAAACCGTGTAGACTTGACTCCGGAAATCGATGTAGATGCTATCCTTGCAAAAGTAAAGGAAATCTATAAGAACGAAGAAATCAACGATATCGACGGTGTGAAAATTGACTTTGCTGACAAATGGGTACATTTGCGCAAGAGTAATACAGAACCGATCATCCGTGTGTATAGTGAAGCTTCTACCATGGAAGCTGCCGAAGAAATCGGTCAGAAGATAATGGATGTGATTAATGAATTAGCAAAATAATATCCTGTAAAATAGGATTTTATTTATAACATTTGAGTCTCGTATATCATAAAGATAACTGAATAAGTTGTCTCACATGATATACGAGACTTTTTTATTAGGATGATATCCACTGAATGATAATAGTTACTCTTCTCCTTGAGTATTAACAATAAAGTTTCTTTTGATTAAGTCTAAACTTCCTTTCGTCTAATAGTAAACTTCTCTTTTGTTATTTACAAACTTAAAATGAAAGCTTCATTTTTATAAATGCAAGCTTTGTTTTTAAAAACGGAACCTTTGTTTTTATAAATGAAGATTGCATTTATAGATTGGAAGGGATGAAAAGCAACTTTACTGTTAATAAAAAGAAAGTTTGGACTTAATCAAGAGCAACTTTTCTATTAATAGATTACATGAGAAGTAAGCAGTGTTGAGAGAGAAGTAATCAACGAAGCTTACTTTTCTGCGTCGTTAGCATAGATACACTACAAGAATATCAATTGGTATACAAAACTTTATAGGTCTTATATCAATGATAAACACATGGCTTAAATATACATATTGATAAACGTGCGATATGAAAATAAAACTGATTGCATTATTATTTATAATGATGAGATCATTGAAAAATGGAAGAGGCAGACTCTTAGATTGTGTGAACTTAGTAGTGAAGTAATTGTTGAAAAATAGAGGTACTTGATAAAATAGAGTTGCATTTTCCGTATAAAAACGTATCTTTGTGTAAAGAGAATCAAAGACATCGATTATTAATGGCTATTTTTTTCGCACTGCGAAACAAAACATATAAGCGATTGCCTGATATTTAATAGATGATATTAATGATTAACACAATGAAAATGCGCTTGATTTTTCCTTTTGTTCTATTGATTTATTCATTGATCTGTCAGGCAGATGGCGGTAAAGATTCATATATCTTCCGGAAAGTAGATTATCAGCAAGGATTATCTAATAGCGCTGTGCTTTGTCTTTTTCAAGACAATACAGGGTTGATGTGGTTCGGTACTTACGATGGTGTCAATTGTTATGACGGCAGAAGCATGGAAGTTTTCCGTTCCGATTTTTCAGCTCCCAAGGCTTTGAGTAACAACGTAATCCATTCTATTCAGCAGGCGGATAATAATTGTTTGTGGATTTCTACCCATTTGGGGATCAATCGTCTTTCACAGGATTCACGGCAAGTTGTCGGATATTATGACTTTACAGATGATTATTATCTACATTCCAATTCTAAAGGAAACACATGGGTGGTGAGTCATGGTGGAATTTTCTACTATAATACATCTTATAAACGATTTGTACAGATTAAGAATCTGAAAGTACCCGTAGAGGATATGGATAAACGGGCGTTCGTCACGGATGATGGTGTTTTGTGGATTTTCACTCAACAAACAGGGGAGCTGTTACAGGTTTCGCAGGATGCTTTTGATTGTGACACATTATCAATTCATTCAACTGTTTCATCTACTAATTTTCATGCGAAACCTATTGAAGATGTCTTTTATCAGAATGGCGTTCTTTGTTTCATCGATAGTGAGCATGATCTTTATGTTTATGATATTTCCCGACAATCTAAAATTTATATTCGTAACCTTTCTTCATTAGTGCAGAAGAATGGAACTATTGCAGGAATAGCCCTTTTCTATGAAGATATTATTATTGGTTTTCGAACGAATGGGTTAGTCCGTCTCCGTACTTCACAAAAATATAAAGAAGAAGTGGTCGACCGGAATGTGCGTATATATAGTATTTATCGAGATCCTCATCAGAATGTCTTATGGGTTGCTTCGGACGGACAAGGAACGATTATGTATGCTAAGAAATATTCTATTGCCACCAATTTGATGCTCAATCAACTGTCATCTAACTTAAGCAGGCAGGTACGTTCTGTTATGACAGACAATAGTGGTGGGCTATGGTTCGGGACGAAGGGTGATGGACTATTGCATATACCGGATTATCGTGAGAATGAGGAGGCTTCTGCCGTTACAGTTTACTCTCCTGAAGGTAAGCAAAATGTTGTGTCTTATATACGATGGAATAAAGAATTTCCTGTTTATAAATTGGTTCAAAGCCGTTATATGGATGGCTTTTGGATAGGATCTGGAGATCCGGGACTATTTTACTATTCTTTTGAAGACAAAGCTTTGCATTCTGTGGAGAATCTGCCGGCACAACCCACCGAGATACATGGCATTTATGAGGAAAATGATAGTGTACTTTATGTGGTGACAGCCGGTTCCGGTTTTCATAAATTAATACTTGAGAAGCAGGCAGGTACCATTCGTTTCAAGTCGCAGAAAAGTTATCATTTTTTTCACGGTCAGCGAGAAATTACGATGTTCTATCCAATGCTGCCCGAAGGGGATTCTATTTTGTGGCTTGGCAGTCGGGAGAAAGGACTCGTACGGTTTGATAAGCGGACTGAAGAATATAAAGTGATTTCTTTGAAAGAAATGCTTCATAAGTCGGTAGACGATGTGCTTAGCCTGTATCGGACCAAAGAAGGGCTGTTATATGTAGGGACAACATCAGGGTTGGTATGTCTGAATTCTAATGGAAAACAGATGAAAGCTACTTATATCGGACGGGAGCAAGGTTTGCTCAATGATATGATTCATGGTGTACTTGAAGATGAGAACGGACTCTTATGGCTTGGTACGAATCGGGGGCTGATTAAATATAATCCGATAAATGGCTCATCACATGCCTACTTTTACAGTGCAGGTGTTCAAATCGGTGAGTTTAGTGATGATGCTTATTACATGTGTCCATATACACAGGAGCTTTTTTTCGGTGGGATTGACGGGTTGCTTTATTTGGATAAAGAGGTGCAGGCTGCTCCGGAATTTTATCCGGATATTTTGTTACGTAAGTTGACTGTTGGACATACGCAAGTGGTTCAGGGGGATGGAGATTACTATACAGACGATGGTAAGGCATTACAGTTGAAGGGGACGGAGGTTTCATTTGCACTTTCTTTTGTTGTTCCGGATTTTTTATCAGGAGAAGATATAGAATATTCTTACCAGTTGGAAGGATATGATAAGGATTGGACCTCTTTTAGTAGTATTAATGAAGCCTCATATACAGGAGTGCCGGCAGGTGATTATATCTTTAAGGTACGCTATAAGAGGGATGTATTTGATACGGAATATCGGCATTTTTCTATTCCGGTATATATCCTTTCTCCCTGGTATCGATCGGTGGCGGCTTATTTGGTTTATTTGATCATTTTCTTGTTGCTGTTAGGGTACGTGATATATTTACTACGTAAAAACTACCTTCAGGAACGGATGATGAAAACACTGATGGGGACAGAAAGTTGCCGGAAATCCGAGACTGTATATACAAACCGTAGGATGCTTGAAGATTTTACTCTCATTTATAATTATTGTGACCAATTGCGTGCTGAGAATCTTTCTTATGAGCAATGTCTTGAGAAAGTGTCACTGATACGCGAAACTGTGATGAGCGCACTTCTTAATCCTGACGCTCTGTTTTTGGAAGAACTTAAACAATTCTTTCCGGATCGGTTTATTGTTTCTGCACGTATGAGTATACAGGGAGTTTCTCAAGAGGTGTTGCGTACGTTGGAAGAACAAGGGATTGATCATTCTTCTATATCGTCAATGATTCCGGAACACTTAACATTTCCAGTTTACAAGAATGCATTATATAGTATTCTTTATTGCTGTTATCTCCGGATTACTGAAATGAAAGGTACTCATGGCGTAATAGTAGAAATGTCAGAACAGGATGGTAAGATGCAGCTACATTTTTCTTCTAAAGATGCTACTGCGAAAGCGTTGTATGAATATCTTTCAGATAAAGCTTCTTCGGTGACGGAGAAAGATTCCGATCATGTGTTTGCTGTGCATTTACTTTTAGGTTTTGTACGGTCGGCTTTGGAACGTATTCATGCCGTTCTTCGTTATGATAATGATGAGAGTGGTAGTCGGTTGACGATTATCTTTGAACCGGCGGTCTTGACAGTGGCAGGTGAACAAGGGAAGAAAACTGTGCTTTTGTTGGAAGACAGAGATGAAATGACTTGGTTGATTAGTAATTTCCTGGCTGATGAATATGTGGTTCATCAAGTAAAGAGTGTGCAGCTTGCTTTTGACGAAATTCGTCGGTCGGCTCCGGCTCTATTATTAGTGGATATGACAATGTATGCCAATGCTGAAAGTACTTTTATGGAGTATGTTAGCCGGAATCGTACTCTGCTTTCAAAGACAGCTTTTATTCCATTGTTAACCTGGAAAGTTGGTTCGGCCATTCAGCGGGAACTGATCTTGTGGTCTGATTCTTATATTGTACTTCCTTATGATATATTATTCTTGCGGGAAGTTGTCCATAATGCTATTTATGGAAAGCGGGAAGCGAAGCAGATATATATGGAGGAACTGGGAGATTTGGCGGGACAGATTGTCTGTACAACTACCGAACAAGCTGATTTTATTCGTAAATTGTTAAAGGTGATTGAAGAAAACCTGGACAAGGAAGAACTGGGCTCAACGTTGATCGCTGATCGTATGGCAATGAGTTCCCGTCAGTTCTATCGTAAATTCAAGGAAATCTCCAATACTGCTCCCGGTGATTTAATAAAGAGTTACCGTATGGAAAAGGCAGCCCGTCTGTTACTTGATGAAGAACTTTCTATTCAAGATGTTATTATGGAGGTCGGTATTTCCAGCCGGTCTTATTTTTATAAAGAGTTTACCCGTCGGTTCGGGATGACACCGAAAGATTATCGGGAACAGCGAAAGGTATGCTGATTGTCAGGTTAAATTCTTTCGTATAGGTGATTAGTTGGGAAACATTATTATTTATTTGTTTGTCACAACCTTGTGCTCTAAATCCCTTTTGTTGATTTTATTGTATTGATTATTAGTATGTTAATCTGTGCTCTAATTTACCATTCTGTGCTTTAAATATGTGTCTTTATTTTGCCGTTTTTTTGGCAAGGTAGAGCATTGGACTTTTATTCGAATAGCCTTTATTTGCAACAATCTTTTTAAAGGGAATTAACCTTATTACTAATCAAATTTAAAGGAATTATGAATGAAAAACTAAAGTATCTTACCTTATTTGTAATAGGTATGATGTTGAGTTTGGGCATGAATGCTCAATCTGTAAAATCAATCTCCGGTACGGTAACCGATGATCAGGGAGAGGCGGTTATCAGTGGTACGGTGAAAGTTAAAAACGGTAGTACAGGAACAATCACTGACATTAACGGTAAATACACTCTCTCTGTTCCTTCCAATGCCACCTTGGTGTTTTCGTATATTGGTTATATCACACAAGAATTTAAAGTCTCGGAATTAAAGAGTAATGTTCTGAACGTAGTTCTGCAATCGGATACGAAAGCACTGGACGAAGTAGTCGTTGTAGGTTATGGTACCATGCGCAAATCAGACTTGACAGGTTCCATTTCCACAGCCAAAGGTAAAGACATGCTGAAAGCACAATCATTCAATGCGCTTGACGGATTGAAAGGTAAAGTGGCCGGTGTGAATATCTTCTCTAATACCGGTCAGCCGGGTGGAGAATCACGTGTCATCATTCGTGGTATTTCTACTATCAACGCATCAGCATCACCGCTGTACGTAGTCGATGGAGTGGTGATGTCAAACTTCGAATTGCTTAATCCGAATGATATCGAATCTATCGAAGTATTGAAAGATGCTTCCTCTGCTGCCATCTATGGTGCCCGTGGTGCAAATGGTGTTATCATGGTGACTACCAAGCGCGGTAATGCAGGAAAAGGAGTCCATGTTTCCTATGATGGTTCATTGTCTATCGGTAAGATGGCTAGAAAAATAGATGTAATGGATGCTAACGAATGGATGTCTACCTTCAAGCAGGGATTGGAAAATGCCAACGAATTTCAAGGCAAGAACTTCACAACTGATCTGTCACAGATATTCACAGACGAACGTTTGTTCAATGCAGACGGTTCTCCGAAATATAATACCAACTGGCAGGATGAAGCATCCCGCACTGCCATCTCTCATAACCATCAGATCAGTATCCAACGTACAGGAGAAGGATCTTCTATCGGAGCATTCATCAATTATACCGATCAACAGGGTATTTTGTTGAATTCTTACTTTAAACGTATCAATGCAAAATTGGCGTATGATGACAAACCGACTGATTGGCTGTCTACTTCCGTTAATTTATTAGTAAATCATACTTGGGGTAATAGAACTTCTGATAACCCTTACGGACAAGGCGCATTGCGTACAATGATCGAACAGTTGCCTTTCTTACCGGTTAAGCTGGATGGTGAATATACGCAGACGAACATTATTAATACAAGCTCTATTCTCAATAATCAGACTGATCCTAATAGCGGAAAACAAGGATTCAGCCCGGAAGGTGTAGGTAATCCCGTTGAGTTGCTCGAACGGATGCAGGCTATGCAATATCGTACGCAGATTTTTGGTAATGCTGCTTTGACTTTCCATCTCATGAAAGGATTGGATTTGAAGACCCAGTTCGGTATCGACTACCACAATAATCGTGATGCTAACTATACGCCGTTCACTCCGCGTCCGATGATTAATCAAAGTTCCGAGGGAGCAGCTTCTGCAAATAACTCCAACTCTTTGTATTGGCAGGAAGAAACCTATTTGACTTATGTGAAAGATATAAACAAACATCACATTAATGCAATGGCGGGTATGTCTTGGCAAGAGTATAATTATACCAAATTCGAAGCTTCCGACAGTAAGTATATTGATGACTTCTACGGATATTATAATTTAGGTTCCGGAACGAACCGTCCTTCTGTTGGCAGTGATTACGACAAGTGGGCAATGAACTCTTATTTCTTGCGTCTGGCGTATTCTTATGACAACAAGTATATGGCTACCGTAACCGGTCGTTATGATGGCTCTTCCAAATTCGGACAGAACAATAAATATGCATTTTTCCCGTCAGTCGGCTTGGGTTGGATGATTTCTAATGAAGACTTCTTGAAAGATAACTCATTGATCAGCAAGCTGAAATTACATACTTCTTACGGTCTGACAGGTAATTCGGAAATTGGTACATATAAATCATTGGCTACGGTGAGCCAGTCGAATACGATTATTGGTGATGCTCTGCATGTAGTGTCTTATCTGGACAATATGCCTAATCCGGACCTGAAATGGGAAAAGACAGGACAGTGGGACTTAGGATTCGAGTTGGGTTTATTCAATAACAGACTGAATTTCGATATTTCCTATTATTATAAGTATACTTCGGATTTGTTGCTCGACCGTCCGGTTCCTGAATCAACAGGTTACTCTTCCATTATGGATAATATTGGAGCCGTTTCCAATCGTGGTGTAGATATTCTGGTTACAGCATATCCTATTCAGACACATGATTTCCAGTGGACTTCCACTCTTAATTTAGGTTTCAACAAAAACCGTGTAGAGAAGTTGGATGAAAGTGCATCTGTTGATCCTGTCACCGGTAAGCGTCAGATTACGACCGACGGTTTTGTGGGTTACGATATGTTGATTCGTGAAGGTGAAGAGCTTTCCTCTTTCTATGGTTATAAGCGTGCCGGTATTTACGATGGTATTCCGTCTAACTGGGATCCGGAGACAATGAACATACCTTCCACTATTGGTGAAAAGGTAACTTATAAGAAACGCGAAATTATCGGTAACGGATTACCTGACTGGATGGGCTCATTCATCAATACCTTCAATTATAAAGGATTTGATTTGACTTTAGACTTCCAGTTTACATGGGGGGTAGACGTGATGCAAGAATATTATCACTCTACTGTAGCCCGTTTCCTAACTAACGGTATAGACCGTCTTTATAAGGAAGCATGGCATCCAACTCTCAATCCGTCGGGTAAAGAACAGGCAATTCGTCTGAATAACTTTGGTCAGGGAGCTAATAACCAGGCAGATGATGACTGGGTTTGCAATGGTTCTTATTTGCGTTGTAACATGATTCAGCTCGGATATACCTTCAATCCGACACTGATTAAGAAGATCGGTCTGTCTTCATTGCGTTTGTATGCGAATGTGAATAACGCGTTCCTGATTACTTCTAAGGACTATAACGGATACGATCCGGATAACTCATCTCGTTTAGGTGACAACAAATGGGGGGCTAACCGCCAATTCTTCACCTATCCGCGTCCGAGAACGTTTACGTTCGGTCTTAATGTAGCATTTTAATTCACCGTTATAAAAACCATAAGAATTATGAAACTATTAAAAGTATATATATCTGCATTTTGTATGTGTTCACTTTCTGTGTTGTTGAATTCATGCGACGATTTCCTGAAAGAAGAACCATTGGATATGAAGTCATCTGACCAATTCTGGAAGACGAAAGCTGATGCGGAGTCGGGTGTGAACGCATTGTATTTCGGTGGTGTACCTTATTTACATAACACTGATGTAGGCGGTGGCTGGACTCCTAAAGCGACAATGTGGGGTGGTATTGTGTCCGGATTGTACGTTGATAAGCGTAAGGATAGAACATTTACTACGGCATCTGAAGGGTGTAACTTCAATATTGAATCTTTTGATGATATTGCAATGAAATACTGGCATGAGTTTTATAAAGGTATTTCACGTGCCAACTTTGTTATTGCCAATATTCCGACAATGACCGGTGTGCTGGATGAAGCTACTATTAATAATTATGTGGCTCAAGGTAAATTTTTCCGTGCATACGGGTATTTTTGGCTGGTCAAAGAATTTGGTGGTGTTCCTTATATTTCAGAACCTTACACATCTACAGAAGGTATGTACAAAGAACGTCTTTCTGCTGAAGAGGTTTATAAGAAAATTGAAGCCGACTTGCTGGATATTGTCAACGGGGATGCATTGCCGAATAAAACGTTCTATGAAAATGGCTGTTATGTTACCAGAGCAATGGCGCAGACTTTGCTGGCACAAGTTTATCTACAATGGGCTGGTGCACCGTTAAACGGAGGGGCAGACTATTATGGAAAAGCTGCACAGATGGCATTGAAAGTGATCAATGACAGTCCTCACGAACTTATTCATCCGAATGGAACGACTGATGATTTAAACTCAGCATATAATGTAATTAAGACGACGAAAGAATCTGCTGAAATCATTTATGCTAAAGAATACAATTACACCAATTATAGTGTAGGTAACTCTTATGCTTGCCGTTCTATCGGAACAGATGCTTTCCAGTGGGGAGTGTTCCATCCGGGAGGAGACGTGCTGTATAATGCATACCTTCCCTGTGATATGTTGCTTAAAAGCTATGCCTCTAATGATATTCGAGGACATGAGAAACAGTTCTTCTTTAAGCAATATACCGATGCTGAAGGAAAGACTTATACTTTGAACAATGCAGGCAACTGGGCATGGTTTGATGAAAATGCTTTGATTAGTGGTCACGACGGTGATTATAATATGCCAGTATTCCGTTTTGCGGAAGTCTTGCTGATTGCGGCCGAAGGTCTGGCACGTACAAATCATGAAGATAATGCTGTCGGTGGAGCTAAATATTATCTCAATCAAGTGCGTAAACGTGCTGGATTGGCAGATGAGACGGCTACAGGAAACGATTTAATACAATCGATTTTGACTGAACGTTTGCATGAGTTACCGTTGGAATTTAAGATTTGGGATGACATTCGCCGTACTCGTTTGTATCCGGAAGCATCTACAGAATCAGGAAAATTGAAATGGACTGCTCTTGCATCGGCTCAAATCCAAAACAAGCCAGATGGAAGCACAAGAGCTGGTGCCATTCCTGAATATGCTTTGTTATGGCCTATCCCGTTAGATGAAATTCAGGCTAATCCTGCGTTGGAAGGACATCAGAACCCGGGATGGAATTAATTAGGTAATAATAAATATTTGTTTCTGATAGAATTGGAGAGAGGGTAAAGGCTAATTATCCTCTCTCTATTGCTTAAACGGTTAGTCTTTCGGTTGTACTCTCATTGTATACACATAAATATTATGTTTTGATTCTCAGTTATTTAACTTGCACTCTCGTTGACACTCGTTTCCTTTGGTTGACTATACTGCTATTTTTTCTTATTTTGGCGTATCAGAGGACTGATAATTGCTGAAAGATGCTTTAATTTGTAACATAAATAAAAAAGACTTGATAATCTAGTATTAATAGTTTAATTCATAGACCATGAACAAAAAGAAACTACTATCTTTCGCAATAGCCCTGCTATTGGGAGCTTCTTCTACCTTTGCGCAAAAGCAACCGGTAGACTATGTGAATCCTTTAATGGGAACTGATTCGAAAATATCACTATCTAATGGGAATACATATCCTGCCATCGCGTTGCCTTGGGGAATGAACTTCTGGATGCCACAAACCGGAAAGATGGGTGACGGTTGGGCTTACACTTATGCATCCGACAAAATCAGAGGTTTCAAGCAAACCCATCAGCCTAGTCCGTGGATCAATGACTACGGTCAGTTCTCAATCATGCCGATGACTAAACAGTTGAAGATCGATCAGGACAGTCGTGCTTCCTGGTTCTCTCATAAGGCAGAGAAAGCCACTCCTTATTATTATAGTGTTTATTTGTCAGAGTATGACATGACAACTGAAATAGCTCCGACGGAACGTTGCGCATATTTCCGTTTCACTTTCCCTGAAACCTCCGATGCCTATGTGGTGGTAGATGCTTTCGACCGCGGTTCGTATGTGAAGGTGATTCCCGAAGAAAATAAAATAGTTGGTTATACGACACGCAATAGTGGCGGTGTTCCTCAAAACTTTAAGAATTACTTTGTGATAGAGTTCGACAAGCCTTTTACTTTCAATAAAGTATGGGCAGACTATCATTTGGTTGAAACACATCTCGAACTACAATCCAATCACGTGGGTGCTGCTATCGGATTTTCAACGAAGAAAGGAGAACAGGTACATGCAAAGGTGGCATCCTCATTCATCAGTCCTGAACAGGCTGAACTGAATTTGAAAGAAATTGGAAATAAGACTTTCGAACAGACAAAAGAGGCCGGTCGTAAGGCATGGAACAATGTCTTGGGGCGTATCAAGGTTGAAGACAGCGATGAGAACCGTATGCGTACGTTCTACTCTTGTTTGTATCGTTCGGTGTTGTTTCCTCGTATGTTTTACGAGGTAAACGGTAAGGGGGAAACTGTGCATTACAGCCCCTATAATGGTGAAATCCGTCCGGGATATATGTTTACCGACACTGGATTCTGGGATACTTTCCGTTGCTTGTTTCCATTTGTTAATTTGATATATCCTTCAATGGGTGAGAAGATGCAGGCAGGTCTGTTGAATACCTATCTTGAAAGTGGATTCTTTCCTGAATGGGCCAGTCCGGGCCATCGTGGTTGCATGGTTGGGAACAATTCTGCTTCTGTAGTGGCGGATGCTTTCATGAAGAATATAACCAAAGCGGATGCAGAAAAAATGTATGAAGGTCTACTGAAAGGGGCCAATAGCGTACATCCGAAAGTTTCTACTACCGGACGCCGTGGATATGAATATTATAACAAACTGGGCTATGTGCCATACGATGTGAAAATTAATGAGAATGCGGCACGCACATTGGAATATGCATACGATGACTGGTGCATTTACCGTATGGGTGAAAAATTAGGTCGTCCGGCAGAAGAACTGGATGTTTATAAGAAAAGGAGTCAGAACTACCGTAATCTGTTCGATCCGGAAACTAAGTTGATGCGGGGAAAGAATTCCGACGGAACTTTCCAGACTCCTTTCAATCCTTTTAAATGGGGAGATGCCTTTACGGAAGGAAATAGTTGGCATTATACATGGTCGGTATTCCACGATGTACAAGGACTGGTTGGTCTGATGGGCGGCAAGAAGATGTTTGTCAGTATGCTTGATTCTGTGTTCAATCTTCCTCCTGTATTTGATGATAGCTATTATGGAGGAGTGATTCACGAGATTCGTGAAATGGAAATTGCTAACATGGGTAACTATGCACATGGCAACCAACCTATCCAGCACATGATCTATTTGTATAACTATGCCGGCGAACCTTGGAAAGCCCAATATTGGTTGCGTGAGACGATGAACCGCCTCTATCTTTCTACTCCGGACGGTTATTGTGGAGATGAAGATAACGGTCAGACTTCGGCTTGGTATGTATTTACTGCATTGGGATTTTATCCGGTATGTCCGGGCAGCAATGAATATGTGATGGGAGCTCCTTACTTTAAGAAAGCAACGATTACACTGGAGAACGGCAAGAAATTGGAAATCTCCGCCCCGAAGAATAACGATGATAATCGTTATATTCGTTCATTGAACTATAATGGCAAGAATTATACAAAGAATTATCTGAACCATTTCGATCTGTTGAAAGGCGGTCGTCTGGTGTTTGATATGGATAACAAACCGAATAAGGGAAGAGGTATCAACGAATCAGACTTTCCGTATTCATTCTCTCGTGACGCAAAGTAAGCTGATATGAATAATTTGAGAAAGAAAGTATTGATGATGACTATGGCGGCAGTAACTTTGTCCGCCATAGCTCAACAGCCGGTAGACTATGTGAATCCGATTATCGGGACCAATGGGATGGGGCACACTTTTCCCGGTGCTTGTACTCCTTTCGGATGGGTACAGTTGAGTCCGGACACAGACACAATTCCGCATAATGTAAATGGAGCTTATCAGAAAAATGCCTACGAGTATTGTGCCGGTTACCAATATAGGGACAAGACCATTGTTGGCTTCAGTCACACTCATCTTAGTGGTACGGGACATTCTGACTTGGGAGATATCTTGTTGATGCCTGCTGTTGGCGATGTGAAGTTAAATCCCGGCCGGGCGGATTATCCGGAAGAGGGATACCGTTCACGTTTTGACCATGCTACAGAAAAAGCTGTTCCCGGATATTATGAAGTGATGCTGGATGATTATGGCATTAAAGCCCAACTGACAGCAACACAACGGACGGGTATACATAAATATACCTTCCCGAAAGGAAAAGATGGTCATTTGATTTTGGATCTGGTGCATGGTATTTATAATTATGACGGCAAAGTACTATGGGCTAATTTAAGGGTAGAAAACGATACTCTGTTGACCGGATACCGTATCACCAACGGATGGGCGCGCACGAATTATACCTATTTTGCTATCTCTTTGTCACAGCCGATTAAAGACTACGGATATAAGGATAAGGAAAAAGTACTGTACAATGGCTTCTGGCGTCGTTTCAAGATGGAAAAGAACTTCCCCGAAATCACAGGTCGAAAAATCGTGGCTTACTTTAACTTCGATACCGCTAACAATTCGGAACTGGTTGTAAAAGTGGCATTGTCGGCAGTCAGTACGGAAGGGGCCATTAAGAATCTGCGTGCCGAGGCTTCCGGAAAGAGTTTCGAACAGTTGGCGGAGGCTGCTCGTACAGATTGGAATAGTGAACTGGAGCATTTCGAGATCGAAGGTACGCCCGATCAGAAAGCAATGTTCTATACTTCTCTTTACCACACCATGATTAATCCGTCTGTGTATATGGATGTAGACGGTTCCTATCGTGGGCTGGATCATAACATACACCGGGCGGAAGGATTCACCAACTATACTATATTTTCCCTTTGGGATACCTATCGTGCGGAACATCCTTTCCTGAATCTGGTGAAACCGGGACGCAATGCGGATATGGTGGAATCCATGATTAAACATGAGCAACAAAGCGTGCACGGAATGTTGCCGATATGGAGTCTGATGGGAAATGAAAACTGGTGTATGAGCGGTTATCATGCTGTGTCTGTACTGGCGGATGCAATAACCAAAGGCGTCTTTTCGAATGTGGATGAGGCATTGGCGGCAATGGTCAGTACATCCACCGTTCCGTATTATGAAGGTATAGCTGATTATATGAAGCTGGGATATATTCCGCTTGACAAAAGTGGTACAGCAGCCTCTTCTACTTTGGAGTATGCATACGACGATTGGACTATCTATCAGACAGCTTTGAAGGCAGGTAACAAGGAAATAGCGGAGACTTACCGAAAGCGTGCCCTCAATTATCGTACTATCTATGATACAAGTATTGGTTTTGCACGTCCCCGTTATAGTGACGGTTCTTTCAAGAAAGAGTTTGATGTATTGCAAACCTATGGTGAAGGTTTTATCGAAGGCAATTCATGGAATTTCTCTTTTCATGTGCCGCATGATGTATTTGGCATGATCGACTTGATGGGAGGAGAAGGGACGTTCGTGCAGAAACTGGATGAACTGTTCTCCATGCATCTGCCGGAGAAGTACTATGAGCATAATGAGGATATTACGGAAGAATGTTTGGTCGGCGGATATGTGCATGGTAATGAACCGAGCCACCATGTTCCTTATCTATATGCGTGGACTTCCCAGCCGTGGAAATCACAGTACTGGCTGCGTGAGATTCTGAATAAGATGTATAAGAATGATATTAACGGATTGGGTGGAAATGATGATTGCGGACAGATGTCAGCATGGTATCTTTTCTCCGTGATGGGCTTCTATCCGGTTTGTCCTGGTACAGACCAGTATGTATTGGGAGCGCCCTACCTGCCTTATCTGAAGATGACACTTCCTAATGGAAAGACATTGGAGATCAAAGCGCCGGGTGTCAGCGACAAGAAACGTTACGTGCAGTCGCTGAAATTGAACGGCAAGGTATACGACAAGATGTACATTACACATGAAGACATTTTAAAAGGAGGCGTGCTTGAATTCAAGATGGGGGCGTCACCTAACAAACGTCGCGGATTATCACCGGAGGATAAACCTTATTCATTAACTAACGGAATCAACAAATAATCAATAAAGGAGTATGAAAAAGATACATTTAATCTATGCAGCCTGCCTGCTGGTAGGTATGGGGGCTTGTGCTGCAAGTGTGCAAAAACAGGTGAAGGATAATTCTGATGTATGGAAAGAGTACAATACAGGTGCTGTATTGTTTGAGGATAAAGCACCGGAAACGCTGGGATCGGACATTTACCATCGGATCATTCCCGATGCTGAATCGTACATCAAGGAACAGGCACGTACTGTATTAGCTACTCTTTACAATTCTCCGGAAGATAGTATTCCTGCAGTGCACAAGATACATTATACATTGGAAGATATCAACGGTATTTCTGCGAAAGGTGGTGGTAATGGTGATGTGACGATTTTCTACAGTACACGTCACATTGAAAAATCTTTTGCAGCGAATGATACGGCGAAGTTGTTTTTTGAAACACGCGGGGTGCTCTTGCATGAATTGACGCACGCATATCAGCTGGAGCCGCAGGGAATCGGCTCTTATGGAACCAATCGTGTGTTCTGGGCATTTATCGAGGGAATGGCAGATGCTGTGCGGGTTGCCAATGGAGGATTTGACGGACCGAATGCCCGTCCGAAAGGTGGAAATTATATGGACGGATACCGTACGGCGGGTTATTTCTTCGTGTGGTTACGTGACAACAAAGATCCTGAATTCCTGCGTAAGTTTAACCGGAGTACATTGGAGGTTATCCCTTGGTCGTTTGATGGAGCTATCAAGCATGTTCTAGGAGACGAATATAATATTGATGAACTGTGGCATGAATATCAAGTTGCGGTAGGTGATATACAAGCATAATAATGTAAATATGGTGAGTGTAATGGGTAAAAGAGGATTGTTTTTAGTATGGCTGTGCCTGGTGAGTATTTTGCCAGGCATGGCTCAAACCGAGAAACTGATTGATTATGTGAATCCATTTGTGGGAACAGATGGTTATGGTAATGTGTATCCGGGTGCGCAGATTCCTTTCGGAGGAATTCAGATGAGTCCGGACACGGATAGTAAATACTATGATGCGGCTTCCGGTTATAAATATAATCATTCCACCTTGTTGGGGTTCAGTCTGACTCATTTAAGCGGGACTGGTATACCTGATTTGGGAGACTTCTTGTTTATTCCCGGAACAGGAGAGATGAAACTGGATCCGGGGACACGTGAGGAGCCGGAAAAGGGATACCGTTCACGTTATTCTCATGAGAAGGAATGGGCATCACCTAATTATTATGCGGTGGAACTGTCAGATTATGGGGTAAAGGCTGAAATGACGTCAGGGGTACGTAGTGGTATGTTTCGCTTCACCTATCCTCAATCAGATAAAGCTTTTATAATGATCGATATGAACCATACTTTATGGCAATCTTGTGAATGGGCGAATCTGCGCATGGAAAATGATTCTACCATCACCGGATATAAACTGGTGAAAGGCTGGGGACCGGAACGGCATATCTATTTCACGGCTACTTTCTCTAAAAAGCTGACCGGCTTGCGCTTTATGCAGAATAAGAAGCCGGTGATTTACAATACTTCCCGGTTTCGTAGCAGCTATGAGGCTTGGGGAAAGAATCTGATGGCTTGCATCTCTTTTGATACAAAAGCCGGAGAGGAAGTGATTGTAAAAACAGCTATTTCATCGGTCAGCACAAACGGGGCAAAAAACAATATGGCGGAACTTGCCGGACTCACTTTCGATGATCTGAAAGCTAAAGGAGAAGCACTATGGGAAAAAGAACTTGGAAAATATACCCTTACTGCCGACCGTAAAACGAAAAGAACCTTCTATACATCGGCTTATCATGCGGCTTTGCATCCGTTCATCTTTCAGGATGCAGACGGACAATTTCGCGGATTAGATAAAAATATAGAGAAAGCCGAAGGATTTACCAACTATACGGTATTCTCTCTTTGGGATACCTACCGGGCTTTGCATCCCTGGTTTAATCTGGTGCAGCAGGAAGTGAATGCCGATATAGCCAATTCCATGCTGGCTCATTATGATAAAAGTGTGGAGAAAATGCTTCCTATCTGGTCGTTTTATGGAAATGAGACTTGGTGTATGATTGGTTATCATGCAGTTTCCGTATTGGCTGACATGATTGTGAAGGGAGTGAAAGGATTCGATTACGAACGTGCGTATGAGGCTATGAAGACCACGGCGATGAATCCGAATTATGACTGTTTGCCGGAATATCGTATGATGGGATATGTGCCTTTTGATAAAGAGGCGGAGTCAGTATCTAAAACATTGGAATATGCGTATGATGATTATTGCATGGCACAGGCTGCCAAGGCTTTGGGTAAAGAGGATGATTACCGTTATTTCTTGAATCGTGCACTCTCTTATCAGACTTTGATTGATCCGGAAACGAAGTATATGCGTGGCAAGGACAGTCAGGGAAACTGGCGTACACCGTTTACTCCGGTAGCTTATCAGGGACCCGGATCTGTAAATGGATGGGGGGATATTACGGAAGGATTTACTGTACAATATACCTGGTATGTACCACAAGATGTACAAGGATATATGAACGAAGCTGGCGAAGATTGGTTCCGCAACCGATTGGATGAACTGTTCACAGTAGAGTTGCCGGATGACATTCCGGGAGCACATGATATTCAAGGCCGTATCGGAGCTTATTGGCATGGAAATGAACCTTGCCATCATGTCGCGTATCTTTATAATTACTTGAAAGAACCTTGGAAATGTCAGAAGTGGGTCCGTACGATTGTTGACCGTTTCTATGGCGATACTCCGGATGCATTAAGTGGCAATGACGATTGCGGACAGATGTCGGCTTGGTATATGTTCAATTGCATTGGCTTTTACCCGGTGGCTCCTTCAAGCAATATGTATAACATCGGTTCTCCTTGCGTTGAGGCAATAACAGTTCGGATGAGCAACGGAAAAGTGATTGAAATGGTAGCAGATAATTGGTCGCCGAAGAATGTGTATGTAAAGGAATTGTATGTGAATGGCAAGAAGTATGACAAATCTTATTTGAAATATGAGGATATACGTGATGGCGTGAAACTACGTTTTGTCATGAGCAATAAACCGAACTATAAGCGTGCGGTATCAGATGAAGCAGTAGCTCCTTCTTTGTCGTTGCCTGGAAAGACAATGAAATATCAGGCTAATTTGATGAAAACGGGTATATCAAACCAGTGAAAATGACTTTTGAAGGAGTATTACCCAGTCCGTTTGATAGTACGAAGTGATGTTTTTATTACATTTGCCACTGTAAAACGATTATTAATTAAATATCTAAACCATGAGAAGATATTTCCTGTTAGTTGTGTGTTTGTGCTTGGCATCACTACTTCGTGCACAGAATAAGTTAGAGTTAATTTCTCCCAATGGAGAGCTGAAAGTGTCCTTGAATCTCTCGGATAAAATCTATTATAGTATAGATTATAACGGAGATGTATTGTTGAAAGACAATACCCTTCAGTTGACATTGAGGAATCAGGTGTTGGGAGAAAATCCCAAACTGCGCCGTCAGAAACGTACGAGTGTCGACGAGCAATTAACTCCTATTGTTCCTTTGAAATATGCGAAAGTCAATAATCGTTATAATCAATTGCTACTGACCTTTAAAGATTATTCAGTAGAATTCCGTGCTTTTGACGATGGAGTTGCTTACCGGTTTATTACCTCACAAAAAGGTGATGTTGAAGTAATGAACGAAGAGTTTGCTATCAACTTCCCGTCGGATTATCTTCTTCACTTGCAACAACCGAGAAGTTTCCATACAGCTTATGAGGAACCTTACACACATGTTCAAAGTAATGCGTGGAAGCCTGAAGAACGGATAGCTGTTTTGCCGGTATTGGTTGACACACAAAAAGACTATAAAATATTAATCAGCGAGTCGGATCTGACTGATTATCCATGTATGTTTCTCAAAGGAACGGGGACGAACGGAGCAATCTCTGTTTTTCCTAAAGCTCCGCTTGCGTTTGCCGAAAACAGTGATCGTAGCGTGAAGATTACTCAAGAAGCTGATTACATTGCTAAAACAAAAGGTACGAGAAATTATCCTTGGCGTTACTTTGTGATAAGTAAAAATGATAAGCAGTTGATTGAGAATACAATGACTTATAAACTGGCTGAAAAGAATCAACTTCAGGATGTTTCATGGATTAAGCCGGGACAGGTGAGCTGGGAATGGTGGAATGACGCTTCTCCTTACGGACCGGATGTGAATTTTGTTTCCGGTTATAACTTGGATACTTATAAGTATTACATTGATTTTGCTTCTAAATTTGGTATTCCATATATCATTATGGATGAAGGCTGGGCTAAAAGTACACGTGATCCTTATACGCCTAATCCCAAAGTAGACTTGCACGAGTTGATCCGTTATGGCAAAGAAAAAAATGTAGGGATTGTGCTTTGGTTGACGTGGTTGACGGTAGAAAACAATTTTGATCTCTTCAAGACTTTCAATGAATGGGGAGTAAAAGGACTTAAGATTGATTTTATGGACAGAAGCGATCAGTGGATGGTCAACTATTACGAACGGGTAGCCCGGGAAGCAGCCAAACATCATTTGTTTGTCGATTTTCATGGCTCTTTCAAACCTGCCGGACTGGAATATAAATATCCGAATGTATTGTCTTACGAAGGAGTGCGTGGCATGGAACAAATGGGCGGTTGTTATCCGGATAATAGTCTGTATTTACCGTTTATGCGTAATGCTGTCGGTCCAATGGATTATACTCCCGGAGCGATGATTAGTATGCAGCCTAATGTGTATCGGTCGGAACGTCCCAATGCTGCAAGTATCGGAACACGCGCTTATCAGTTGGCACTCTTTGTGGTTTTTGAAAGTGGTCTGCAGATGTTGGCGGATAATCCTACTCTTTATTATCGTAATGAAGATTGTACCCGTTTCATTACACAAGTTCCCGTAACATGGGACGAGACTGTGGCACTGGAAGCTAAAGCGGGTGAATATGTCGTTGTAGCAAAACGGAAAGGCGATAAGTGGTTTATAGGAGGAATGACTAACAATGGTGAAAAGGAACGTGAGTTTACCATAAAGTTAGATTTCTTGAATAAAGATCGCTCTTATCAAATGATATCTTTTGAGGATGGTATCAACGCAGGACGTCAGGCGATGGATTATCGTTGCAAGTCAGCCCAAGTGAAAGCCGGAGAACAGCTAACTATAAAGATGGTTAGAAATGGCGGCTTTGCAGCTGTCATTGAATGATGGCACATATTCTAACTTTCCATACGTAAAAATGGGAATCATCTTTCAATCTATCACCATTCTTCTGAAACGCATTGTTCATCGAGCTTTCAGGGTGGTGATAGATTGTTCTCCACCTATCATCTAATCATTCATCTATCACCGTTTGAAATGAACATGCCTGCATATAAATATAAGCTTGTATGTAAATAGAAGTTTCAACAGGGGATACCTTTGGTTTCAAGGCGGGAAACTTTAGTTTCCATTAGGGGAAACTGCAGTTTCAGAGGCTTGAAACTAAAGTTTCCAAGGCTTGAAACAAAGTGTTTTGCGGCTTGAAACTGTTTGTTTCAAGCGTTGAAACCAATCGTTTCACGGCACGAAACACTTTGTTTTGCTATTTGTTCTAAGAAGGCAATGCCTCGGAATCAACGCTTTCTCTTAGAGAACCACTCTTTAAACTCTGCTACTCGGGCTTTACTGACAAGTATTTTTTCTTTGATTCCTGAATAATACAAGTTGATGGACAGTCGGCTGTTGAACCATAAGTCAATATCTTTGATAGCTTCTCGCGAAATAAGATATTGGCGGTTAGCCCGAAAGAAAAGAGAAGGATTGAGACACTCCGTAAGTTCATCTAATGTTTGAGAAAAACAGTATTCGGTTTCATCGGTTAAGACTACTTTGACCTGACAGTCCTTAATATAAAACAATTGTATCATATCTACAGAAACGGGCAATAGTTTGTCTCCTTTGGTAGGAATAAGGAAATGACTTTTATAGTTTTCCTGCTTTTGGAGTGAATGTATCAGTTTCAGTAGCTCATTCTCCTGTTGTGGAAAGGGAAACTGGTGTTTGTCAGCAGCATCCTGTAAACCTTGCAGCTTATCGAAAGCGTGTTCTATGTCTTCCTTACCGATGGGTTTTAATAAGTAGTCGATGCTGTTTACTTTGAATGCACGTAACGCATATTCATCATAGGCAGTTGTAAAGATAATCGGACAAGTAATATTGATATGATTGAATATCTCGAAGGCGGAACCATCTGCCAGGTGAATATCCATGAATACCACTTCCGGCATCGGATGAGAACTGAACCATTCGATAGTGGAACTGATACTATCCAGTATGGTCACGATTTCTCCATTCGGTTTTATTTCATTCAGCAGTGAAGTCAGGTTTCGTACTGCTGCTTTTTCGTCTTCTATAATGACAATCTTCATGGTGATTATTGTTCTAGTTGTGATTTTTCAATCAAAGGAATACAAACTGTAAACTCTCTGTCCTCCGTTATTTGTATATCCCGTTTAAACAAGAGCCTGTATCGCTTGGCAAGGTTGGCAAGTCCGATACCGGTTCCGGAAGTTGCAGTCCATTTGGGCTGAATGTCGTTGCTGATAGACAAATTGCCGTTATCGTCCGTCGTGATATGAATGGTCAACGGCTTCCGGTCGCTGATTTCGTTGTGCTTTACTGCATTCTCAATCAACACTTGCACCGCCATTGGAGGGAGGAGATATTCTTCGTATGCATTGCTTATCTGTATGTCGAATTGTAGATTGTTCTCAAAACGCATCTTTAATAGAAAAATATAAGCGGAAACAAATTCTATTTCTTCCCGGAGACTGACACATTGTGACTCATTACTTTGTAAAGTATACCTTAGTACCCGGGAGAGTTCCTGAATGTAATCCTGCGCTTTATCCTGATTTTCGCGTACCAGCGAACGCAGGGTATTCAGCGAGTTGAACAGCATGTGTGGGTTCAGCTGATTCTTCAGTACTTCATACTGATTGCGGAGATTCTCTGCCTGAAGCTGTTCGTTCTCAATAAGTACCAGTTGCTGCTTGAATATAAGATGAATGATACAGCAACTACTGGTGACGAGACATGCCACAATAAAATCCCGCAATGGATGCAAATAATGATGTACCATGGCATCGATGGCCGGAATATCAAACGTTCTGTGAAGGAAAACAAAAAACTGTCCTGACAAGTTACTCAATATCCATGTCACGATAAAGGAAAGCAAAATCTTTGTCCCTGTAATTTTAATGGAAGCCTGATTGAAATGAAACAAACGGGTATTGATGGCAAAAAGTAACAATAGCGACAGAAAGGTAAACAGTATTTCGTTTGCCACATCTATAAACTTCATCCCCGGGAATAAGGAATGACTTTCGAAACGGTCGAAAAGAGATACTGATTCAGGAAAATGAATCAGTACAGCAACCGCTAAGGAGATGATGACTGTGGAAAGTATATATTTATCTTTTTTTATTGCTTTGGCTATCATACAACAAAGATAGTGGTAAATTATGAGTTACCGGTTATAAAATGTCAATGCTGTTGTCACAGTTGGTCAATTATTGTTTCTGAATGTGTGCCGTGACATACATACCGGGGCGGAATTGTACATTTTCCTCCTTGATGGAAGCATATACCTCGAGCGAACGATTGGTTTCGTCTACTTTTTGTCCGATGGAAATCACGATGCCGTGAAAGGTTTGTGTCCCCATTCCGTTTACCCGAAACTGTACCGGGCTGCCGACTTGTATGTCTGCAAGATCTTTCTCGTAAGTAGTCAGGCAAAGCATCGGGCTGCTTTTATCGATAAGTTCGCAAAGTGCTTCTCCCGGATTGATATATTTGCCGATATTCATCGCTACATTAGCGGCATAACCACTAATGGGGGCTTTGACTTCCAGTAGCGGTTGTATTCCGTTCTTAAGTAATGCCTCCGTTTGAACGCCTAAAAGAGAAAGTTGTGCAGCAGCGGCGTCCTGGCGACTCTTCATGGAGAGAAAGTCCGCTTTACTTTGCTGGAATTTCTTTTGAGAAGCTGCTTGTTCGGCAGACAGATTTTTTTGCCGTTCGTATTCAGCTAAGAGATATTCGGTCTGTGCGTGACTGTCCAGATAAGTTTGTTGCAGGGTGATGAACTCCGGATTCTCTAACGTGGCGATTACACTGTTTGCAGCCACCCATTGCCCTGGAAGCAGAGAAGCCTTTTTTACAATGCCTCCCATGGTTAAAGCAATGGTTGCCTGACGTTGAGGAGGAAGAACGATTCGTCCGTTGAACGAAACCTGATTAGGCTTTGAGGTAGCTGAAGTGATGGCATCCACTTCGGGTTGTGCGATGGTATCTGCTATCGTTTCGGTAACGGGAATTGCGGCGGATTCGTTATTTGTAGTTTGCTGGTTTCCTTTGCAAGCCGTTAGAACTAGTAAAAGGATGGGATAAACTATCTTTTTCATATCTTATGTTTTATAATAATTATTCTGGGTGATGTATGTCATTCAATGTCTCGATCTTCCACCTACTTGAAAAGTTCATATTCCAGTGCAGCAATATTGTATTGGTAGACTGTTTCAATATAGCCTCTGCGTATCTCTCTGGCGGTGGTAATCGACTGTATATATTCGGCAATGCCTGTTTCGCTCTGCTGCAATTGCAGGTTGGCTGCCTTTGTCAGTTCGTCCGCTTCTTTCAAGGCCGATGAGGTATAATATCGTAAGCTCTCATTATATCTGCGGAGGGATGCTTCCAGTTCGAGTGTTTTATTTCTTAACTCCCGGATGTTGGCATCTGCTTGTATTTGCGCTGAAGTGGCAGTTAGCCGTGCCTGCTTCACTTTGCTCTTTTGTGGCAGGAAGTAGATGGGGAAAGAAACCCCGATCATCCAGGCATTCAGATTCTTAAGTGGGAGAATGTCCTGACGGGTATACCCCACACTGATTTCAGGAAAGAAATGGCTCTGCTCTACACGGAGCATTGCTTTCGCTTCATCTGCCTGGCTTTGAAAGTAGGCAGTATGTGCTCCCGATAGGTTTCCATCCGAAATGCCGGTATAGAATAAGGATAAAGTGGAATCCACCGGAACAATGGGATCGTTGGAGTAGCAACTCCATTGGAAACGTGCCAATGCCATTTTCTCTTCTTCTTTTGCTTGGAACCAGCGGTTATGCAGATCGGCAGCTATGGTGGTCATCATATTTTTCTCTAGCAAGGTGATCTCTCCTTGTTGGTATCGTAATTCTCCGATGCGCTGCAGTTCTTCTGCCATTTTATCCTGATCCCGATACATTGAACAGAGATTAGTGGCATATTGGTAGTAGGCCCACGCCCTTTTCACTTCTGCTGTGATTTCTTTCTCTACCATCTGCCGATAATAGGTGTTCGTTTTTACCTGACGGTTGACTAACGCATTCTTATAGAATGGCGTTAGAAGGGAGCCCAGGCTTTGCTCGAAAGCCAGTTCCTTGTCTTTTTTGTTTTCTCCGTTAAGTTGACCCCAGGAATAGCTGAACGAGGTAGGCGTTGCTTCTATCACTTCTCCGCGAGTGGCTTTGGCTTGTTGAATAGCATTATTGGCTATTTTCAGGCGAGGATGATTTTGTTTGGCTATTTCTATCGCCTGTTCGAGACTGACTGTTTGTGTCTGTTGAGCGGAAACGAACGCGGGAAGAAACAAGAACAGGAGACACAATCCCCCGAAAGGCCAGCGCAGTTTGATTCCCGGACGTCTCCAGGTAGCAAATGAATTTACAATTTTGTAAAACACCGGAATGATGAGTAAAGTCAGTACGGTAGAAATAATCAAGCCACCGATGACCACCGTTGCCAACGGACGTTGTACTTCTGCGCCGGCTGAAGTGGCTATTGCCATCGGGACGAATCCCAGAGATGCAACCAGTCCTGTCAGGAATACAGGACGGAGTAAGTGTGGAGTCCCTCTTTTGATAATCTGGTTTGTAGTCATGGAATAGGTATTTTGTTTACGAAGTTCGTTGAAGTGATTTACCATCAGGATACCATTCAATACTGCCACCCCGAACAAAGCGATGAATCCTACTCCGGCCGATATGCTAAACGGAAGTCCGCGTAGCCAAAGTGCAGCGATACCACCGATGAGCGATAGGGGGACCGTTGAGAATACCATCAGGGTATAGGTGATGTTCTTGAATGCGAAGAACAGAATCAATAGAATGAGCATTAATGCCACGGGGATGACCACCAGTAAGGTATTGATGGCATTTTGCAAGTTTTCGAACTGGCCGCCGTATTCGAAGTAATATCCCGGCTTCAGTTTGATGTTCTTGTTCAGTGTCTCTTGAATATTGGCGACCACTTGCTGGATGTCTGCGTCACGCACATTGACCCCGATGACGATGCGCCGTTTGGTTGCATCCCGGTTGATTTGCAGTGGCCCACTGACAAGGTCGATGCTTGCTACCTCTCCAACAGGGATTTGAATTCCTTCCGAAGTGCGTACAAACAACTTATCAAGATTCAAGTCGGCCACTTTCTCCTGGTCAAGCCGGACCACGAGATCGAATCTCCGTTCGTTTTCAAAGATTACACCTGTTGACTCTCCGGCATAGGCAGTTCGGATAATGGTGTTAAGCTCTTGTATGTTGATGCCGTAACGGGCTATTTTGCCACGGTTGTATTTCACTACCAATTGAGGTAATCCCATCGTCTGCTCAACGATGACATCCGCTGCTCCCGGCACTTTTTCTACAAAGGTAGCTGCTTCTTTGGCTCTTTCATATAATTCGTGCGTGTCTTCTCCATATAATTTGATGGCAATATCTGCTTTTGCTCCCGTCATCAGCTCGTTGAAGCGAAGTTGTATCGGTTGCGAGAAGTTGAATTCGGCACGTTCGGAGAGCGGAGCAAGTGCATCTTTCATTTTATCCACCATTTCTGCACGGCTTCCGGCACTTGTCCATTCTTTGAATGGTTTCATGATAATCATCACATCGGCATCTTCCACTGCCATCGGGTCAGTGGGAACTTCTGCCGTTCCTATTTTGGCTACAACATGTTTGATTTCAGGGAATTTATCCATTAATGCTTTTTCTGCCAAGCGGGATACTTCGATACTTTCGGTCAGCGAACTTCCTGCGGGTAGTGTCATTTGCATGGCAAAATCTCCTTCGTCCAAAGTAGGAATGAACTCTGCTCCCAGGCGGGTAAAGAGAAAAAGTGAACCGATCAGCACGGAGAAGGCTACGATGACGGTACGCCATTTGTGATGAAGACAGGCTCGCAGGGTGTGCTGGTAGATCTTGTTCAGTTTCTCGAAGAAGCGGTCGGCAAGGGTGGGTTTCACAACAATGGTATGCTTCAGAAAGAGGGAGGCCATCATAGGAACATAAGTCAGTGAAAGAATTAAGGCTCCGATAATGCAGAACACAAGTGTTTTAGCCATAGGAGTGAAATATTTCCCTTCAATCCCGTTCAATGTAAGGATGGGGAAGAAGACGATAAGGATAATCAACACTGCAAAAGTGGCCGAACGTGCAACGCCGGAAGCTCCTTTTTCCACTTCTTTGTCCATCTCTTTGCGGGTCAGTGTGCGGCCTCGGAATTGTTTTCCGTAAATGTGGGCGAGGATACCTTCCAAGATAACGATAGAGCCATCTACTACAATACCAAAGTCAATGGCGCCAAGACTCATCAGATTGGCGGTGACATTGAATACACGCATCATGATAAAAGCGAAGAGCATTGCCAGCGGGATGACGGATGCTACAATCAGTCCGGCACGGAGGTTGCCGAGGAAGAGGATGAGTACAAGGAAGACGATAACCGCTCCTTCAATCAGGTTGTTGACAACCGTAGAGATGTTCCGGTTTACCAGTTCCGAACGGTTCAAGTAAGGTTCTATACTGACTCCTTCGGGTAATAGCTGCTGTATTTTTTCTACCCGTTTTTCGAGTTCTTGAGTCACTACATTTGCGTTGGCACCTTTCAGCATCATGGCAATTCCGCCGACACACTCGCCCTCACCATCCTTTGTCATGGCACCGAAACGCTTTGGAGAACCGAAGCGGACAACTCCTACATCACTGATATGTACCGGAATCCCATTCCGGTTGGTCACTACAATCTGTTCAATATCCTTGATGCGGGTAATCATACCTTCCGACCGGATATAGTAGGCATTCTTTATCTTCTCAATGTAGCTTCCGCCGGTATTTTGGTTGTTGCTGCTAAGTGCTTCGAACACCTCGCCGATAGTGATATTCAAAGAGAACAGGGCGTCCGGATCAACGGCTACTTCATATTGTTTCAGGTAACCGCCGAAACTATTGATTTCTACTATACCGGGTATACCGGACAACTGACGTTTCACCATCCAATCTTGAATGGTGCGGAGTTCCATTGCGTCATATTTCTTCTCATATCCGGGAGCTACCTTCAATATATACTGGTAAATCTCTCCCAGACCGGTGGTGATGGGCATCATCTCCGGTGTTCCGAGTTCGGAGGGAATCTCGCTTGTTACGCTTTGTATTTGTTCATTTATCAACTGCCGTGCATCGAGTGTGGGGACACTTTCTTTAAAAACGACCGTTACGACCGATAGCCCGAAGCGGCTGACAGAACGGATATCTTCGACATTCATAATATTGCTCATCGCTATTTCGATAGGCATAGTGATGAGTTGTTCCACCTCTTGTGGCGCGAGTGTAGGGGATACGGTCACTATTTGTACCTGATTATTGGTAATGTCGGGCACGGCATCAATAGGTAGTGTCAGCATCGCATAGATACCTCCGATAAACAGGAAGAGAGTAGTGAGTCCTACAAATAGTTTCTTCTTGATTGAAAAACGTACAATAGCTGTAAACATGACTTTCGTTGTATTATTATTTCACAGTACAAAATTACTGCCTATCTTCATCCGTTATCACTAAGAATAAATGAAGCGGAAAGATTGTGGGGTGAAGTGACGGATTGGGGAATTGAAAGATGTAAAATCATAGTTCTTGTTTCACTGCTGAACAAACATTTCTTTCAGTTTACTCGTTTAATATAAAAACAAACTAAATGTATATTCAGCATGAAAACATTCGTCTTGATGATGGTAAGCCTGTTGTTTGCAATTTCTTCGGAAGCGCAAAACAAGTCTTTTTATGATTTTACAGTGAAAACTATTGATGGTAAGGACTTTTCTCTTTCTTCACTGAAAGGTAAGAAAGTGCTGGTAGTCAACGTGGCATCTAAGTGTGGGCTGACGCCCCAGTATGCTCAACTGGAGAAACTATATGAGAAATATAAAGAAAAAGACTTTGTTGTTATCGGTTTTCCGGCGAATAACTTTATGGGACAAGAACCGGGTAGTAATGAAGAAATAGCCAAGTTCTGTTCTTTGAACTACGATGTTACTTTTCCGATGATGGCTAAGATTTCCGTTAAAGGAAAAGATATGGCTCCTCTTTACCAATGGTTGACGGAGAAAAAACAGAATGGGAAAGAAAACGCACCGGTTCAGTGGAACTTTCAGAAGTTTATGATTGACGAGAACGGACATTGGGCGGGAGTTGTGTCTCCGAAAGAAAGTCCGTTCTCTGAAAAGATTATTACTTGGATAGAGAAGGAATAAGAGATACTTTTTTCAGCTCTTCTTCGAAGTTGGGAGTGAAGATTCCTTTACCCAGATTTTCTTTTATTTCTTCGATCTTCCAAAATCGTCCACCGTCCAGTTCGTCGCTGGGATGGATTTCTTCCTCATAAACGGTTTTGTGGACAAAAACAAGCTCTTTTTCACGGCTGGATTCAAAAACATAACTGGTGAGAAGCTCGGGGGTGAAGTCTGTGACGCCCAATTCTTCACGGACTTCTCTCTTTAGGGCGATTTCTACGCTTTCGCCCAAATCAATATGTCCGCCTACAGCCGTATCCCATTTCCCCGGTTGAATGTCTTTCCATTCGGGTCGTTTCTGTAAATAGATGTCTCCTTGGGTATTGAATACGTGAAGGTGAACTACCGGATGAAGCAGTTTGCTACCGCTGTGACATTCTCCGCGAGTGGCGGCTCCGGTGATATTTCCCTGTTCGTCTACGATAGGGAACATTTCCTGGTTATTATCGCTTGGCATAGTGTCTTTTATATTGCGTAAAATCTTTCGGAGAGGAGGATTTCTTATGGTATTAATAAAGAAGAATCTCCATAACTTAGGAATCGGAAATCATGCGCCAGTGCATAATCATAAATTGTGCGCCAATTCCCTTTTACAAAAGCTGAAACTAAAAGCAGCAAGGTACTTTGCGGCTGATGGAAATTAGTAACCATCGCTTTCACTATTTTATAATTGTATCCCGGTGCTATGATAATCTGTGTACTGGTGTGAAGGGTTTCCAAACCATTCCTGTCGAGATATCCTAATATCTTTTGCAACGCAACAACGGGAGGAATCTGGTCGTACTTTTCATAAGGCTGCCATTGTTTGACACGTAGTTCTTCTTCCGTAGCATACGGATTTTCAGCCAATGTAACTCCAATGTGATACAGGCTTTCCAGAGTCCGTACAGAAGTAGTCCCTACTGCAATAGCACAACCGTCGTGGTCAATCAGTTTTTTGATGGTACTCCGATTGACCGATATATATTCCGTGTGCATCTCGTGACCTTCGATTTCTTCACTTTTTACAGGTTTGAATGTGCCTGCTCCTACGTGTAGAGTTAATTCTTCAAGATCGATGCCTTTCTCTTGAAGTGCATCCAATACTCGTGGAGTGAAATGTAATCCCGCCGTAGGCGCAGCTACCGAACCTTTAATCTTAGAATAAACAGTCTGATAAGTTTCCTTGTCACTTTCTTCCGTATCCCGGTTCAAGTAAGGAGGAATAGGAAGCTCTCCGAATACTTCAAGGATATCGGCAAACGTCACTTCTGGATTATCCCATGCAAAATCTACCCAATGGCTGGTTCCTTTACATTCTCCTCGGGTAGCGGTCAAGGTAATAGGGAATCCTTTGACGGTCATTTCGCGTTTCAACTGTCCGTCTTTCCATTTCTTCAGATTGCCGATCATGCAAAGCCAGGCGGCATGTGCTGTCTGTTGGAAATTCAAGACATAATCGTTTGGCTGGATCGGTTCAAGACAAAACACTTCGATCAGTGCTCCCGTCTCTTTTCGAAAATGGAGGCGCGCCTGAATGACTTTTGTATTATTGAATATCATCAGACTGCCTTGCAGCAGATATTCCGGCAAAGAAGTGAAAACATCTTCACTGATTTCTCCACGACGGTATATTAAGAGTTTGGACTGGTCGCGGGTAGGCAACGGGAATTTAGCAATACGTTCATCCGGAAGAGGATAACTGTATTCACTGATATGGATATGTCTAGGATCTTCTTTCATTGTTTTCTAAAATAAAAAGAGGTTAGAACCCATTCGGTTTCTAACCTCTTTAACCAGTCGGGGTGACTGGATTCGAACCAGCGACCACACGCCCCCCAGACGCGTACTCTAACCGGGCTGAGCTACACCCCGAATTGCGGATGCAAAAGTACAGATTAATTTTTAATTAGCAAATAAATAGCGTGAAATTTCTTCTGTTATAAATTCCATAGTTAGTGCTATTTGTTGGTTATTAATAGATTATGGAGTTGTTTTGTTTGTTGGTGGGGCAGAATAAAAAGATGTTATGGATTTATATTTAATTCCATATTGCATTTTTCGGTTTATGCAAAATGGCTGAGTTGTGGGACTAAATCATATCAATTAACCGAAAAACTTTAATAAAACTTTAATTGAATTTTCTTATCAGAACCTCATCGCTGTCTTTAAATTTATGTATTTATATGTATATAAATAATAATTACGGATGGTGCTTGTATTCATATTTCACAACTTTATGCTCCGCAATTTTAAAAAGTTTCACAGAGAAATTGTAGATTTACTAAATGATGATTTGTAATTATATGAGATGGATTTGTTCTTCTTTTTATGAAAAAAGGAAACAATGTGGTGGGTTTGTATTTCTAATTAATAAATTGAAAATTAGTAAATTATTTAATAGGCTTGATAAAGAAGATAAACATGGTAAGAAGGTGTGAAAAATTACATGTTAATGATTGTTTTTGTTTCTGATAAATTTATTTTTTGATGTATATATTTGTGCTATTATTTTATTAGTGTTGTTCATTGAAAAATAAAAAAACAATAATATGGGAACTGTTAAATTTGTGTTGTACAAAAGCAACAAAAGAAAAGACGGGAGTTACCCTGTATGTTTAAGAGTGTCTAAAAAAGGTAAGCTCAAGTACATTGATTTAAAATTATCAGCATTAGAGGGGCAGTGGAATGAAGATACTTGCCGCTTTAAGAATGATAAGCGTGTCAATCCTAATTATGAATTATATAATGGGCTGTTGAGCCATTACGAAGACCGAAAAAATACTATCCTAAGGAAGTTTCTGGAAGAGCGTGTAGATTGGACTTTGAATCAGTTTGAATCGGAATTTCTGGGTATGTCAAGGCAGGGAAAGGTTTATGACTACTTTATGAGGCAGGTCGAGAATTTGAAAGCTACAAAACATATTGGAAATGCAAAGGTTTATGAGCGAACTCTACGCATGTTGGCAAAATATGACCCGAAGATTAAGGAACGGGTATTTTCAGAATTGGATATAAAATATATCAATCGTTTTAATTTGGAAATGGAAAAAGACGGGTGCTGTGGCAATACCCGTAAATATTACCTTAAAACATTACGGGCGGTTATGAACAGGGCAATAAAGGAGCATGAAGCCTCATCAAGAACCTATCCGTTCGGTAAAAATGGTTTTGAAATAGGTTGTTTGGAGGAAGAAACAGAGAAACGCTATTTACAGCCAAAGGATTTGGAACTTTTAAAGAATTCGCCCCAAATGAATTTTATCTTGGAGCGTGCCCGCAGGCTGTTTTTATTTTCCTATTATTGTTATGGGATGAGTTTTGTTGATATGGCAAGGCTTACGACTAAAAATATAGTTGTGTCAGATGGGGTAGAACATATTATTTATAAACGGGAAAAGACGAAGAATGTCAAGAACATGAAGCCGTTAATAATACCTGTTACCCCTGCCTTGAAAGATATATTAGAGTGGTTTAAACAAAATACTTCTTTAGTAGGAAATTATCTTTTGCCTATAATAACGAAGGATTATGACGGAGAGCAACTGTATGATCATATACGTACCCGTTATCAACGCCTTAATAATAACCTGAAGAAATTAGGTAAGATATTAGGTATTGAGAAGAATCTTACCACCTATGTGAGTCGTCATACGATGGCTATGACGTTGCAGGGTAATGACGTTTCCCGCGAAACAATTAGCGCAGTATTGGGACATCGTGACATTAAAACCACCATGACATATTTGGATAGTTTGTCACAAAATGTTTTGGATAGAGTTGCAATGTTATTATAATAATTTATTAAATCTTATTTGATATGATTTTAACGCTAAAAACACCTTTGGAGCAATTGATAGGTAAACTTCTTAAAGGGGAAGTAACAGCACTGTCAGAAAAGAGACTCTATCTTTATGTTGAGAATTTAACGAATGGGGATAAAGGTAAACTTCGGCAAGCATTGAAAGATATAGATGATATGGTTGCTAAATGGAAGGATGGCTATTTTATATCCGTTTATGAAGAAAGGGTGATTGCTTTTAATCGAAGTAAATTGGCAATAACACCTCAAGAGTTGGATGATATTTATCATGAAGAAAATTATTTGTTGAAGTCTGGTAAAATTGCACTGTCAGTAGATTATTTATATGAATCTATTGCAAAGTATGGCTTTATAAATGAACATCATCAGGATGCTGTAGAAAGTGCATGTTTTTATCATGACATGGAGTTTTTGCGGAAAGAATGGGAGTGTTTAGTATTGGCTCCGATAATGTCATTACGGGATATTGTTTGTAGTATGTTGGGTATGGTCTGTGATACCCCTAAAAGTGAGTCGCAGACGTCTAGTAGACCATTAAAACGGATAGAAGATTATCCGGAGATATTTGATCTTGGTACTTGTTGTGAATTAACAGGCTATGCAAAGGATACGATTTACAAATGGACTCGTACTAAAGAAATACCATGTCATCGTTCCGGCACTAATGGACGTAAATTGAAATTCAAACGTGATGAAATAGTAGAGTGGTTGACAGCTCGGAAGCAGGAAACGAAAGATGAGTTTATAAAACGCAAAGAATCGGAGTTGGCTTCCAGGTATATCTATAATAACCTATAAAAGTAGTGGTATTTGTATACATTTAAAATAATCAGTTATGTATGACACAGTAGTTTTAAAACTTCTAAAAGAGGATATAGGCGATAAGTACGATTGGAGGTCTGTCTTTAATAAGATTGACCAAACCAGCGAGTACAAGCAAGTTGAAGGTGGTAGCGGACATATAAAAGGGTTACGTGTTTCTGTAACGGAAAAATGCGTCAAAGTCAGTGGGAGCCTCTCTAAATATTTCAGAGGTACTAATCTTGATTCTTTAACCTTGTCACAAGTTGAAAAGGCTATCAAGCAGTTGGGCAAGGATTTGGGTGTTCCTATGGTAAAGGCTGATGTGGAACGGGTGGATATAGCTGAAAATTTTGAGATGTCTTGTCCCCCTGAATTTTATATTTCTAAAATGCTAACTTTTGGCGCTTCTTATCCTAATAGATGGGAAAAAGATACTATTTACTTTCCTGCTTCTTCTGATGGTGTAGTACTGCGTTTTTATGATAAATCCAAAGAGGTGCGACGGAAAAGGAAAAAGAATAATCATACAGGCTCTCTGTCAAAAGGAGTTGGACAGAATTTACTAAGGTATGAGATATGCTTTGGTCAAAAGAAAATAAGACAGATGTTCGGTCATCAGTTAAAAGCGAAAGATTTGTATAATAAAGAGGTATTTTGGAGCTTTATATCAGAATGGCTTTGCTCCTATGACGAGATTGGCATACTGCCGGATAAACTTTTTGATGTGTCTTTTGAACAGATAAAAACGCAAAGCGATTTCGAAGATTGGTGCATCTGTGTGGCTAATAGTGTTGTTGGGCTTCCTGCTTTTGTGAAAGGACGGTTTTCTGCCAGAGAGAGGAATCTTGATGAACCGAATGCTAGAAAAATGGATAGGCAGGATAGACAATACCATAAAAGAATACAGGATAAAATAAGAGAGGCTATAAGACATTTTAGTAGTGTTATGGGGCAACCGGATTTGATAAAAGAACTAGTTGGTAAGATTGAGGCATATCTAACGGATAAGTTTGAGAACTCCCCCGATGCTTATGATGTGCGGGAAGATAGTGCTTCGGTCAAATAAGCTCTCTATTAGGTTCTATGTGAGATAAACTTCTAACAGTTGGGGAATAGTGTTTGATTAGGGGTAACTCTTCTATAAAAGACTATTATGAGAGGTCATAAAAATAAAAGGAGGACTGGATATATGAAATATATCAAAGTCCTCCTTCGTCAATATACGCAGGCTATTGTCCTGCGTATATATCTTCTCTAATCTCTATTGGAAGTGTATTGCCATTTTCATTCTTCAAAGGCATAATTTACTCGGTATGAGAATAAGATGGCTAATATCGCTCTAAAACGAGTCTCTATGATTAAGTGTGTGATGAGGCTATTGCTAAGAGTCGATGTTCCATTTTCAAGTTATCATAAAAAAGAATGAGGGTGTAGAATGTCCACATTAGTTGAATGATACCTGTAAATGATGTAACAAGCTAGGGGTAGGAGTAGGGGACAGGCGGTAATATGAGAATGTCATATAGGATTAAAATAGAATGGATTGGAGTAGATATGTAGTGAAAAGGTAGGGGAAGGGCATAGTGATGAGGCTAATAGCGACGTCTCATTGACAAAAGTGATATCAGAGGTTTGGGAAGTCTCATCGAAGTTCTTTCCCTAAATCCTTGTTGGGTATCAAGTTTTATATAAATTTGTTCCATGACACCCCGAAAAACGTTTGTAGGACGTGGAATTTTGACTATATTTGTCGCATCATACAGGTTTATCTCTGTTTGGTGGACATAGTTAATTATGGAAGCGTTTAGCTTTATCCCGTTTTTAGAAATCTGGACAATTTCGAATCACACGGGGATTGGCGATACAAACGTTCATGCTAGCCGTATATACATACTCAAATGATATATACAGTTTAGCGTGGGGTGTCGTTTTATCTCGTGTGATAGGTTTGTCCAGAACCTCTAAAACAGATAATCCTAACAGCCTCACGCTTTCTTTTTATACAAACCTTTCTTGTTGGGGCTAGGGAAACAAATCTGTGATATTATGAAAAATGTATTTCTAACATTCATTGTGTCGTGTATGTGTATTTTTGTTGTTGCTCAAGAAAAAAAAGTTTTGAATATATCTAATTCTGTATCAGTAATTAAACAGACAGCTCACTCCGGTCAGAATTTTGAAGGTTTGCTCGGTGAATTAAAATCTATGAATGATTTGTATGACATATATAAATTAGATATATTTAGTTGTTATAATATTAGTGGATATGATACAGAATTGAAAAGAAAGGTGTTTAGGGAAACTGCTGAAGGACAGCGATTAACAAATGAATTAAAAATTAAGAGACAAGATATAATGAACTCTAAATTATATTACATATTTCCCTTTGACGCAAATTGGGGATGGGGCAAAAACTATAATTTGAAAACACGAACGCTTGATTTCTCATATATAGTTGATGCTGATAAGTTTATTTCTATTCAAGGGTATATAAACTTTCCTCAATTAATTATTAAATGTAGCCCTACCATAAAACAGTATAATGAAAAAAGGTACAATTCTAACACTAATCGTTATTCGTATTTGAATACAATTAAAATACCAATGTCAGAAAAAGTAGCTTTACCGATTGAAGAAAATATTGATAATATGGCATTAGTGGTGGAATGTAAAATTCAACAAATGAAATATACTTCTCGACAAGTCTCTTTTTTTAATCTTACAACTTATTGTCTTCAGGGGGTGTCTACTAATATCTATATTATTGATAAAAAGACAAGTGAGGTTTATTTCTCATTAATTCCTATTACGTCGACAAGTAGATTATTAGGTAATGTTTCAAATGAGAATGGTGAAATTTCTGATCTTACTAGTTCTCAAAGGATATGTAAGGGGATGATAAATGATTTGGATGGCTATACAAATATCCGTAAGTTAAATAGTGTAAATTCGGAAATTATAGGTAAAATTGTGGATAGGGAAGTATTCACTTATTGGGAAACAAATGATAATTGGTATATTGTGCAAACTGCAAAAGGAATAAAAGGATATGTGCATAAAAGTAGAATAAGACCAATAAAATAATAATATAATGGATATAGAGACTGGGCTAGAGTACCTCGAACGGTGCTCAAATAAGAAAGTTTTATATGTAGATATGGATAATGTATTGGTAAACTTCCAATCGGGTATAGACGCCTTAAATGAGGACTTAAAGAGCCGATATGCGGGGTGTTATGATGAAGTCCCTAATATATTTGCAAAAATGCAACCCAATGAAGGGGCAATAGATGCCATGAATCGTTTAAAAGACAAATACGACATTTACATTTTATCAACAGCTCCATGGGATAACCCAAGTGCATGGTCTGACAAGTTAGAATGGGTGAAGCGTTATTTGGGTGAAGTATGCTATAAACGTTTGATCTTGTCGCACCATAAAAACTTGAATGCAGGGGACTATTTAATAGATGACAGGAAAAAGAATGGTGCTGCCGATTTTAAAGGTGAGCTTATATTGTTCGGTTCTGAACGGTTTCCAAATTGGGAGTCTGTGGTAAGGTATTTAATGTGATAAAAACACGAAGAACGCAAAAGAGATTTTACACTGCAATTTGCTTTAGTTTGGACTAAATATCCCGAAAACTTTAATCGAATTTTAATCGGTATAAAAATAAAGGAGCTAGATAACTATCTAACTCCTTGTTTTATATATGATTGTACGATGAAAATCTTTTACTCATTTCAATGCCCCCAGACGCGTACTCTAACCGGGCTGAGCTACACCCCGAATTGCGGATGCAAAAGTACAGATTAATTTTTAATTAGCAAATAATCCGTTGATTTTTCTAGTATGAATTGTGCCGATTTATAGCTATTATTCTGATTATTAATCTTTCTTGTGGTCATGCAAATCTTTATCTCAATGAGTTAGTAGTTCTTTTGATTGCCTCTTATGTGATATAAAAGTACATTTCTTTAATTTTGCTTGAATTAGAAAACAATCTACTTATTTTTCATTTGAAAGCATTAATCCTTTTCTTGTCCTAAAAACACTATAAAAACCAGGTCAGTCTATAATAAAACGAAATAGGAAAATGATAAATGAACTAACAATCAGAGAGTTTGTTTATAAATTAATGTAAATAAAAGGTGTTTGACTTCCTTAGTATGATACTATATTTCCATTTTTGGTGCGTGGTAAATTAGGAAGTTATACATTTGTAAAAAGACTTAGTTTAGAAAGGTGTTAAATGTTAGACATTAAAAATAGAGAGACATTAGAGATATACGTCCTGGGTGACGATTTTAAATTTTATCAAAATCTGAAGTATCTTCCTTTGACTTCTTATCCTTCTAATAATCAATCAGCTTTGATTATATATTGTTTAGGTGGAAAGGCCAAAATTACAGTGCATGAAGATGTACATTGGATACAACCGGAGGAATTGATTATATTATTACCCGGACAATTTGTCTCATTTAGTGAGCCAAGTGAAGATTTCTCGACCGTTACGATGGTTATATCTACTTCACTGTTTAGTGATGCGTTAAGTGGTGTGCCCAGATTTTCTCCGCATTTCTTTTTCTATATGCGGACTCATTACTGGTATCCGCAGACGGAACGCGATATTCCCCGGATGTATAATTATCTGGGTATGATAAAAGATAAAGTTACCTCTCAAGATATATATAGGCGTGAGCTGATTATTCATTTGTTGAGGTATCTGTATCTGGAACTGTTCAATGCTTATCAAAAGGAATCGACCTTGATGACTGCCCGCAGGGATACCCGTAAAGAAGAGTTGGCTAATAAATTCTTTGGGCTTATCATGAAGCATTTTAAGGAGAATAAGGATGTGGCTTTTTATGCGGATAAACTGTGTATTACTTCCAAATACCTGACTATGGTAATTAAGGAGACAAGCGGGAAGTCTGCTAAAGACTGGATTGTTGAATACATCATATTAGAAATCAAGGCTTTGTTGAAAAACACAAGCCTGAACATTCAGGAAATAGCGATTAAAACGAACTTTGCGAATCAATCGTCGCTTGGACGTTTTTTTAGAAAGCATACAGGAATGTCGCTTTCACAATATCGAATGAGTAACTTAGAACAATAGTGCGGACAATTGCCTCACAATAGGCAATAATATCTATAGGGATTGGGAAGAGAAAGGGAATGAAGTCTATTTCATTCCCTTTTACTATGTGGTATATCTGATGTAGGGATATTCCTAAAATAATAAAATTTAAGGCAACTAATTCATTGCGAGTTAGTTGCCTTTTTTGTATCTTTAAGCATTCCCCCCAAAAAACGGTTTGACGGCCAAAACGGGGGTAATTAAAAATAAAAACACATGGTAAAGATACAAAAAATCTCAGAAATCGAACCTCGTTTAGGTTTTACTGAGTTCGATATGCTAAAAAAATATCGTCAAAGTTTTGCAACGAGTGAACTAGGTCGCCTCCATGCTCTGTTTCCTTTCTCGGAACTGGCCCGACAAATGCATTTGAAGTCCTCTGCATTGGGTCGTAAAAGTTATTTTTCTCCTGAGGGTAAAATAGCCTTGATGGTCCTGAAATCCTATACCAACTTTTCAGATTCACAACTGATTGAACATTTAAACGGTAATATTCATTACCAGTTATTTTGTGGTGTTCAGATTGATCCGCTTCATCCACTGACCAATCCTAAAATCGTCAGTGCAATTCGTCAGGAACTAGCGGATCGCCTTGATATTGAGTCCCTCCAGCTCATTCTTGCCGAGCATTGGAAACCTTATCTTGAGAACCTTCATGTCTGTATGACCGATGCCACCTGTTATGAAAGTCATCTGCGTTTTCCTACTGATACCAAACTCTTATGGGAAGGTATTGTATGGCTTCATCGTCATCTGTGCAAACATTGCCAGACCTTGCA